>Ga0208121_100009_pt1 | contig 254435 bp, 240 predicted proteins | sample LakWasMet62_LOW9_2_FD_183894 | JGI IMG/M metagenome (GOLD analysis project Ga0208121, IMG submission 183894) | Freshwater sediment methanotrophic microbial communities from Lake Washington under simulated oxygen tension - Sediment Metagenome... | ecosystem: Environmental > Aquatic > Freshwater... | reverse complement strand
CCCGCCCCTTTGCTGCGGCTGCTCGGCTTGCGCAAAGGCCAGCGGTTCAAGGTCAAAGCGACGGCAGGGAAAGTCACGCTGACGATCCGTCGCACCTGCGGCTCGACGGCAAAAGTCCTGCCTCGCAAACGCTCAGGCGCAGAACGGGTTCGGTTCGAGTCACAGTGGAATCGCTTGGTGAGGGCATTGAACAAGACGCAGTGAAGGAGAGGACCTTGAAACTTCTAGTTCTGAGCGATCTGCACAACGATATCAAGCCGCTCAATCCGATCGTGAATGGGTGTCGGATCGACGAGGACGTAGATGTGGTTGTGCTCGCTGGCGACATTCACGAAGGGGTACAGGCCGCGATGTGGGCACGCTCGGCTTTCCCGGATAAGGAGGTAATCCTCGTCGCCGGCAACCATGAGTTCTACGGTCGTTTCTGGAACCGGAACTTGCGCAAGCTTCGGGAGAAGTCGGCCGAACTAGGCATCTATTTCCTTGAGAACGAGGCGGTGGAGCTGTTTGGTTTCCGATTCCTTGGGTGCACGCTCTGGACGGACTTTTCCCTGTATGGGGAAGAGCAACGCCGGGATAGCATGAGGGAGGCTATGACCCGCATGACCGACTACCAACGAATCAAGCTCGATCGTTCGCCGGGTGAGGACCAAGAGTGGCGGGAGCTACGCTTCAAGATGCTGATTCCAGAGCTGACTCGGCGGCGCCACCGGCAGAGCGTGGAATGGCTGGAGCGCGAGCTTGAAGCCGATGATCCAGCCAAGACGGTTGTAATTACACACCACGCACCTCATGGACGGTCCATTCCTGCGCATTTCGAGGGCGACGTGCTGAGTCCGGCGTATGCATCGGACCTATCGAGGTTGCTCGGACGCTCAAAGCTCTGGATCCATGGCCATATCCACGACAGCGTCGACTACACGGCGGGCATGACCCGGGTGATCTGCAATCCGCGGGGATATCCAGATGCGAAGGGTAGCCTGCTGAACAGTGGGTTCAGGCCAGATCTCCTAATGGAAGTCTGACCTCGACAGGAGAAGAGGCGAACCGAAGAACCCTCAACGGAGAAGTGGAATGGCAAAGAAACACCGGTCACCCGGAACAGGACAACGACGTTTGCCAGCAGTCTCAACTCGGCAGGACGATAGGCGTAGGGGAGAAACCTTATCCAAGGCGACTAGCCGCGCCGCTCGAGGCCTCGGTTTGACCGCTCCAATGTTGGCAAAAGTACTGGGCGTGGATGAAAACTCGGCCTTGCTGTTACTTGAGGAGGGGTTCTCACTTAAGGAGCGTAGTCATGAAGGTTTTATCGCACGCGATCTGATCAGGATTTTCGTGGGGCTTGACCAGCTTGTTGGGCATGATGAATCTTTTCGTCTCTCATGGCTTACAAGTACCAACAAGGCTTTTGATGAACATCCACTCAACTTGATTCAGACATCGGACGGAAGGAGCCGGATGATTGAGTATTTGGATCGGATGCGGCAATCGGAGACATGATTGACGTGCACAGGCGAAAGAGAAGCGGCGGGTGGCACCTTTCGACTCGTTGCTGCCTTTCGCACCATTACTGCCGATGACTTCAATGCAGCGAATGCTGACGTCGTCGCAAATCAATTGGATGGCCGCTTTGGACCCCATAGCGATCGACTTTTGACTTGCTGGATCGGGCGGGATTCCTGGAGGAGCAGAACCGCCGGCATCAAGATATGGTGAATTTCCTTGACGATCGACCAAGGGATTTCGAGCTCAATCGGCCGGCTTCGCCCAAGCGGTGAGAAAGTCGCTTGGGCATTGATCTCTCAATGAATCAACGTTTATCCGATTTGCCGAAAACCTTTGAGAACTTGGTGTGCTTTACGAGAAGCCAAGTTTCGGGAAGATCGCGGTTGTCCTCAAGGGCCGTATAAATTTCCTGAACTAAGACTCGATCGACGATCCCTGCGGAGAACAACTTGTGCAGGAGTTCCCACCCATGCCAGACACTGAGCGCGAACTCTTTGGCCAGATCGTGCATTCCCAAATCATCGGTGACCACAATGGCGGACTTTACTTGGCCGACAGCTAGTAGAAAGCAATCGCTCTCGCTTGGAGGTTGACGCTTGCCAACCATGAATTTGAGCGGGTCTTCAAGGACAGTGGCTCGCAACACACTTTGAGCTGCCTCGACTTGCGCGCGCTCCGCAGCAGACAATCGAACCTGCTTGCCCATCCGCTCGTTGGCGTGCTGCTCTTCATCGAACCAGGGGAATAGGAAGCGAAGCCTTGGGCTGCGGTGTACCTCGTCCTCAGTAGTCTTGTGGACTGTAAGAACATAGTCCAACTGCCCGAACTGGACTCCTACTGCTGGTCTAACGCGCTTGGCCAGTCGTAAATAGGAATTCGTATCGAGCAGGACGAGGATCAACGCGTTAGCACCTCGTGCAGGCCCATTGCATCTTGCAATGGAATATCCATAACTTGTTGAACGTAGCCTGGGCCAGTTCCATTGGCATGTAGCATGCGCCTCAGTGCAGGGAAGAAGTCGCTTCCAAACCCAGACTTTGCGGAGGCAATGAAGACCTCGGCCTTTGGTGGCAATGGCTCAAAGAGAATTTTGCTGACAAGCTGTCCGCGCGTATTGTTTCGAATTGCGTGAATGTCTCTTTCAGGGCAGCGTACTGGTGGCAATCCATGCGCGTGGGCGTACTTATTAACTTCGCAGTAGACGCTGTAAAGTGAAATGCTGTGCTCACGCGCATACGATTGCAGGACCTTCACTTCCTCTTTGGGATGTGCCTGCTGAGAGGACTTGGCATAGGCCTCTATGGCAAGTGCCTTGGGGAAGAGTAATGCTCCCGCGAAAGCGTCCGCAAAGTCTTCTCCTTCATTTGTACCTGCCAAATCAGGCGTATAGACGTGAGCCAACTCGTGAGCCATCCAGAACTTGAAATCCTCGAGGTAGGTGTCCAGGTTCAAGAAGATGAAAGTCACCTTCTCCTGCTTTAGAAGGATATGTAGCGCGTTTTTGTGCTCGTGCTTCTCGCCCCACATCACTGGCACGATCACAGCTCCATTGGAAGAGAACTGCTCTATCAGCTGGTCATAACGTAGGACGGATCCTTCGCCCAGGCCAATGAGGCCGCGCACCTGCGCAGCCATCGCCTGCAATGGCTCATATTGCGTCGAAGGGGCTACGAATTGGGTGCGCAAAGAGCTTTGCTTGTCCAAAAAAGGAACGAGCGGCTTGAGCATTGCCCCAATTGCTATTGCGCGAAGGATGTGATCCTGCGTTGTCTTGGAGTTGCCTCGCTTTCGAAAGGCTACAACCGGCTTCTCCTGATTGGGAGTCAGGACCAAGTCCGAGAACTGAAGCTGCAACTTGGTTGCGAGTTGCAGCAGCTTTGGTGGGCGCGGGAAGTCGACTCCTTTGAGCCAATTCGTGACGGCTTGGGCCGTAACGCCCAGCTCTGTCGCCAAGTCCTTTTGCGTCCATCCACGATCCTGCAGCGCATTGCGAAGGGCATCGCCATTGATGACTTTTTCCATAGATGACTGATTGTAGTGCAGTTCCAACTGAAATCAAGTACAATCAAGTTTAATCAAGTTTCAGCTCTTTGTCGCTAGAGCTTGAAATCGCAACTGTCACACCAATCCTGAGGAGGAAATCACCGTGACCCAATCACACGAATTCACCATCAACATCAATTCCCGCCCCAGGAAGGTGGAAGGGGAGTACATCACCTTCGAGGAAGTTCTCAAGCTCGGTGGCGTCGACACCACTGGCCAAGATCTTGGTCTCTATGAAGTCGAGTGGACCCATGGGAATGAGGCCGGCTCTTTGACGCCTGGCAACAAGGTCAAGCTGCACAACGGGATGAAATTCGATGCCGGAAAATCCAACCGTTCTTAGGACGGACCTGCAGCGCCTGGTCGATGAGGGCTACGCAATCACCGACCAGGGCGCCTATCTGATTCTGGACAACGTGCCCTACGTTACTCAGGCGCGCCTGATTGAACGTGGGGCACTCATTTGTGCGTACGATGAGAAGCAAGACCGGGTGGCGGGCGACCATACGGTCTACTTTACTGGGCCTGTTCCGTTTAGGGACGACCAAACCTCGCTGGTGCCCGCCATGATGGCCGACGAAACAGTTCAGACGATCGCGGGCCGAACCGTCCAATGTCGACTGTCCAACAAGCCAGATGACGTTGAACTTATGCTGGCGAATTACTACAACAAGCTCACGCATTACGTGCGGAAAATCTCCAGCTATGCCCAGGCAATTGATCCAACTGCGAGCGCCAGTTCCACCGGCTCCTTTGTCCGCAAGTTGGTCCCCTCGGTATTCCATTACCCGAACACGGCCATTGCCCGTAGCGGCCTTGACGCTTATGACGCAAAGCTAAAGCTGAAGAAGGTAAGCATTGTTGGGGTGGGGGGAACGGGTAGCTACATCCTCGATGCGATCGCCAAGACGCCCGCGCAGGAGATCCATCTATTTGACGGTGATACCTTTGAGTCCCACAACGCATACCGAATGCCTGGTACGGTAGACATGGAGGCCGCTTACGCAGGTCGGCCCAAGACAGAGGTCTTTGCCGAGATCTATGGGAGGCTCAGGACCGGGATCGTCAGCCATCCGGCGCGAATCGGGCAGGACAATCTGCAAGACCTTGACGGAAGCGACTTCGTGTTCTTGGCAATCGATCATGGTCCTTCCAGGGCGTTGATTGCCGACTGGCTCGTCGCCAAAGGGATAGTCTTCATCGATGTTGGAATCGGTGTAGACAAGGTGCCGGAGCAGACATCCCTCATCGGCCGCGCAAGGTACACCTTTGTTCAGCCTTCTACCGCTCAACTGGCGGCCACATTGCCACGGGCGGACGATTCCGAGGAGGCTGTCTACAACAACATCCAGCTTCCGGAGCTAAACGCCCTCAACGCTATGCTTGCAGTGATTCGATACAAGCAATTTCTTGGCTTCTTCGCCGAAGAAGTACGGGTGGATACATTGAAGTTCGTGGGCCCCTGGAACAAAATCATCGCAAAGGACATCAATGCTCAAGATCCAGGTGCTTCGGCCTGAATTCGTTCAATACCTACCCGACTCGCTAAATGAGGGCGTCCTCTATATAAGCGAAGAATTCGCAACGGCCGGGCACCGATGTTGTTGCGGCTGTGGGGAGGAAGTCATCACGCCTTTGAACCCGGCCCAATGGCAATTGAGCAAAGCGGGAGCCGGGGTTTCTCTGTACCCGTCTGTAGGGAACTGGAAATTCGCCTGTCGATCGCACTACTGGATCAAGAATGGCCGCGTCATTGAAGCCGGCCAGATGTCAGAGGCCGCGATTGATAGGGTCAAAAAGCGTGACCGAAAAGACAAAGATGCCTATATCCAGAGTCTGAACTCAGCGAAGCCAAAGCACTCGATTCTTCGAAGGCTCATGCGTTGGTTGGGCGGAAATTAGCCAATCTACATTGGCTTCCTCTGCCGCGGCGCGGCCCTCGCTCCGCGTGCAGTAGCTGTCCTTGCGTCACACTGTAATAGTCTGCATTTTGGAAATCACCACTCTAATTCCATCAAAGATGGCTTCTCGATCTGAGTCAAGCATTTGGAGGTCATATTGCTAGCTACATATCCGCCCTCTTGAATGTCTGCATTCACGCCGGATCCTGTCTTTCTTCGCACATGGAGTGACCGTCCGCAATCAGCCTGAAGCGGTCGACCGCCCCGTGATTCCAGGGACAGTTCGTGGACGAGCATGTCAATTCACTCAGCTTTTGCTTGCGAGCTTGTTTACGACCTTACTTTTGGCCGTCAGAAAATTTGCCTACCAGCTAACCCGCACAGATACGTCATCCTAGTTTATGTTTCATGAGCCATTGCCGTGCATCGATTTAGCAATATACCTCCCGGAAGTCGTAAACAGCTTCAGAGGTTTAAAGAGCTAACCCGGCCATCCAGAAAACCGGGGGAAGCCTAGTCCGCATTCTCAGGCGTTAATCAAGTTGAAGTCCGATCTTTAGTGCTACAGCGCCCCACTTCTGTGAGTCTTTGTTTAGCCGTGACTTTGTGTCAAATGGAGTGCTAGCCACGACAATCAGATCGCTCTCCAATAGCTGCCTCTTGATCTTCTCGCTCGAAAGCGCAGCACGTACATCACGCGACACTTTCTCCCTGAGTTCGGCCGGCATCGATTTCGGAGCGAACATCCCTTCATAGAACATCGCGTCGAAGCCTGGAGCCACCGTGTCTGCGACTGTCGGGACGTTCGGAAGAGACGGTACAGGCACAGCACCAGAAACGGCTAGCGCATGTACTTTGCCGGCCTTCACGTGCGGCGAAACCAATGAAGCGACGATAAACCCACAGTTGACTTGCCCTGCTAAAACATCCTGCATGGCTGGCCCCGGGCCCCGGTAGGCGATGTGATTCATCTTGCTGTTGGCGGCTGAGAGCAGCATCTCCATCGCCATGTGGCTGGGGCTACCTGCGCCACCCGACGCATACGCGAAGCTGTCGTCGCGGGCGGTCTTAAGTACAGCCCTCAAACTGGCTGCTCCGACACGCGGGTGACAAGCGAAGACTTGGTTGAAGGACGCCATATAAGTGATCGGCTCCAGATCACCAATGGGGTTGAAGCTGAGTTTCTTATAGATATGCGGGTTAATGGTCAGCATCGTATCTGGACCAACTAGCAGGGTGTGGTTATCGGTAGCACGCGCAACTTCCGCTGCCCCGACATTCCCTGCTGCGCCCGGTTTGTTCTCGACGATCACGGGCTGACCCCAGGCAGTCTGCAGCTGAGGTTGGATCATGCGCGCGATCAGATCTCCAGGGGTTCCCGGCGGAAATGATGCAATGATGCGGACTGGCTTAGTTGGCCAGCTCTGAGCATGCGAACCGCTGCAGACACCCATCATCGTTACGGCGATCGTTAGCAACGATGCGGCCTGCTGCGCAATCTTTTTCATCAACATTGTTTGCTCCTCAAATGTTATTAGGTAAGCGAAATGTAATGCTACCTAATAAAATATGAACTAGCAAGCGAAAATGATTTGAGTCAAGATTGCCCTATTGATTACTGCCGCTACTCTTGATCGACTCTATAGCGCTGGCGTACTGGGCCAGAGATCCGAAAAGGACAGAAAATGCCTCAGGACCGATTTCGTCTAGCAGCTCACGTTCGGCTTTTTTGACTGACTTAGCAAAGGCATCCAGCCAAAGCTTACCTAGGTTCGTGAAAACCACGATGCGCACGCGTCGGTCTGTCGGGTCCGATATTCTTTCCACAAGCCCTAGCCTTTCGCATTGATCTATGAGCTCGGTCATCGCGGCGCCAGTCATCCTGGCGCGTTTCGCGAGATCAGTGATGCGCGTCCCGCCTAGATCCAAATGGCGGGTGAGGTTGACGTGGGAGAGACGCGTGTCGACATAGCCGGCTTGACCCATCAATTCCAGTACGCGTGATTCGAAACGCGTCACCGCGTTGCTCAGGATCCGCCCGGCATTCCGCAAGCGCCACGCATCTGTGGAACGCCGCTCGATTGACACGTCTTTTTTATCGTGTAAACTCACAATACTTAGGTTGCCTAACTATAAGAGGGTCTAAATTGAATACTTCATTATCGTCTGAATCAGAAATGCCAAGCATCCCCTCCATTGAAACGGATGTGTTAGTCGCGGGTGGGGGGCCGTGCGGTCTTATGACAGCCATGGAACTGGGGCGCAGAGGGATCAGATGCCTAGTCGTCGACCCAAAGCCCGGCACAGCCTTCAATCCGCAAGCGAATGCGACTCAGGCCAGAACGATGGAGCACTTTCGGCGCCATGGCCTGTCTCAAGAGATCCGTGCGCTGGGCTTGTTGCCCGATCATCCGACCGATATTGCCTACTTTACCCGATACACCGGCCATGAACTCGCCAGGCTGAACCTGCCGACCGCAGCGCAAGCCACACAAGTAGTCAAAGCTCTGAGTGGCTCCTGGAGCGCCGCTGAGTTGCCGCATCGTGTCTCCCAGAAATACGTCGAAGCGGCCATGCTTCGGAAGGCCCGCTCATTTGCGACCAACGACCTGCGCTATAGCTGGGCACTGAAGTCCTTTGAAGATCGGGGTTCCCACATTGAAGCAGTGATCCAACCGACCGATGGCAATCAGGGTGTCAACGTCAAAGCGAAATACCTTTTGGGTGCCGATGGTGCGCGCAGCATGGTCCGCACCCAGCTTGGTATCGAAATGGGTGGCGCAACAGGCATCAAGCGCGAGTTCATGGGTGGCAGTATGTTTGCCGTCTACCTCAGGGCACCGAAGTTCTACGAGGTCCTGCCGCATGCGCGTGCCTGGATGTATGTCTCGTTTAACAAGCAGCGACGAGCATTCATGGCTACGGTGGATGGCAAGGGTGAGTTTGCCTTTCATGCTGCAATTCACGAAGGTGAGAACGCAGAGAAGTGGACGGAGGATGACGCACGCCGCGTGTTCAAGGAAGCCATGGGTTGCGAAATACCGGTCGAAGTTCTTTCATCGGGTACTTGGCTAGCGGGTCACGCCTTGTACGCAGAAAAGTTTCAGACAGGACGGGTGTTCATTGGCGGAGACGCCGCGCACCTGTTCACTCCGACAGGTGGCTTGGGCTACAACACTGCAGTGGATGACGCCATCAATTTGAGCTGGAAGCTGGCCCACGTCATCAAAGGTTTGGCGCCTGAAACGCTGTTGGATTCTTACGAGAAGGAGCGTAAGCCACTGGCCATGCGCAATACAGGCTATGCACGCAAATTTGCCGACTCAGTGGGACTCTTTGGTGCAAGACCGGAGCTGGAGGAGGACACGCCTGAGGGAATGGCTGCTCGCGATGAGGCCGCACGGCGTCTAGGTGAGCATGTGCGACTGGAGTTCAATATTCCAGGCATCACCTTCGGCGGCCGTTACGATGATTCTCCGATCATTGTCAATGATGGTACCAAGCCGCCTCCGGACCATCCGAGCGAGTATCAGCCGACGGCTTGTCCGGGCGGACGCCCACCACACCGTTGGATGACTGACGGCAGCTCACTCTACGATGCCTTCAACTTTGAATGGACGCTGTTGGTACTTCATGAGCAAACAGACGCTTCGCAGCAGTATGCGCGTCAGGCCCAGGCACTGGGTCTTGACTTAAAAGTGGTGCAGATCGACTCGCAGGAATTGCGGGAGCAGTACGAAGCGCCCTTAGCGCTGATCCGCCCTGATCAAATTGTGGCTTGGCGCGGAACGAAATACGATGAACAGGTGCTGCGACAGATCATTGGCTACCCAGTCTGAGAACTGCCGAATCAAGTGATGATTGGAACATGGGTGGTCAAATCGCTGTGACGGATAAAACCTTCTGAATTGCATTTGGTTAGCCACATTCTGCGGGTCCAAAGTCAGCCCTGAGGGACAGAGTTCGCTAATGCGCCAGCCAGTCATGGGATGGCACCAAGATTCGGCACACACAGGCGAATGGAGAGAGCTCGTCCGCGTAATCGTTCAGGTCACCCACCTGTCAAGAGGGTACAGATTCGCCATTGATGCCTTTGACAGTTCCACGCACCAAGCAAGGCGTGCCCTTGGCGCCGTTGGCGATATCGTCCCCCAACTCGTAGTGGGGTGCCCCTTCCACATGGAAGGGGCCGAAAACGGTGGCTTCCGTACAGCCTTGTGGCTTGTCGTTATTCATGGCCACGGTCAGCATGGACAGGCCCAGCACGTCAGACAATAGGATGAACTCCTGGCGCTTGTCGTCAGTGATGTGGCCGCAGCGGGTCAGAAAGTCGATGCCCTGAAACCACTCCTCCTCGGTCAGCTTTACATCCCTGGCGAAAGCGTGCAGGTGCTGAACTAGGCTGGTCATGACTTCCTTTAGTCGCGGGCTCTGCGTGTTGGCAAAACTGGCAATGACTGCCTGGGTGATGTTGTCTTGGTTGAGATTGTGCCGAGGTTCTCTCTTAAGAGGACTTCTCTAGATCACCGAGAATACGAAGCGCAACACTTCAGAGTGAGCTGATAAAGATTGTTCTAAAAAAGACGCATCGAGTGCGTATCATCGCGTCGCCACAACAGACTAACTGGACCCAAAGACTTGGGCTATGGGGCGCGGCGATGGGGCGCGAAATGAATCAGGAGCGTGTGCGACAAGGCCTGAAAAAAAATAACGCTCACAACCCTTCACCCAATGCTGCCGCTGTAGGTCCGAAAAACACGTAAGCATGCGTCGCATGTTATGAACAGCTAAGATCGCGCGCGCCCTGCTCGAGCAGTCCGTTGATCAGTTCATTGGGGATACCAGCAGTGCCGAAGCCGCCGATGAGTACTGTTGCGCCATCATGCACGCCGGAAAGCGCGTCTGCAACGGTAGGGGATATCTTGTTAATCATGAAGTGTCCAACGAAAAGGCAGGCAAGGTACACGACGAAGCTCGTCAAGCTGGCCGAACGCCCTCGTAAGCGCGTTGTAGCAATTGCCTAATGTCGTCGCGCTGGGCTGGACCGAACCGACGCGGGTTCCAGTACGGATTGCTGACAGCAATATCGGCGGCACGGTCCAGATCGGCGGCCTGCATACCAATGTCTTTCAACGCTACAGGGGCTCCGTTATCACGCGCCAAGTCGAACAAGCCCGCCGCTGCGCTGGCGCGGCCCGTAGTGCCCAGGGCACGCTCAATACGCCGCATAGCCTCAGGCGCAGCATCGGCATTGAAGGCCATGGCCTGTGGCAACACCACAGTGTGCACATCGGCGTGTGGCAGGTTGAAGCTGCCGCCTAAGGTGTGGCACAGCTTGTGGTGCAACGCCATGCCCACGTTTCCCAGGACAGCGCCACACAGCCATGCGCCGTACAACGCATCGCCACGCGCTGTCAGATCGTCGGCATGTTGCCTAATGACAGGCAACGCCTGTGCAAGCGCCCGAATGCCTTCTTCAGCCATCAAATCCATCACAGGGTTGCTATCTTGGGCGTACAGGCCTTCGGCGGCGTGGGCAATGGCGTTTATGCCGCTGGTCACACTCATTGCCACAGGAAGCGTCAAGGTCAACTCCGGATCGTAGATCACGGTTCGAGGCAATACGCGGGGATCCTTGCCAGTTTTCTTCAAACCCGCCTCGGTGATGCCGTAGATGGGCGTCATCTCGCTGCCAGCGTAGGTAGTTGGGATAGCCAAGATCGGCAGACCCGAGTCCAGCGCGATTGCCTTGCCCAAGCCAGTGGTCGAGCCACCGCCGATTGCAACGGCGCAATCTGCTCCGAGACGGCGTGCTTCTTCGCGGGCTTCACGTGCAGTTTCGATAAGCACATGCATCACCGCGCGAGGAAAGACTCCCGCTGCACGGCTTCCCAGGCGGTCGGCAACCATCTGCGCTTGCTGGGCTTGCTCAGGGGTAGATAGGACCAGAGCGCGGCGAGAACCCAGCAGGTCAATCTCGCGCTCAAGATGAGCCAGGGAACCGGGGCCGAACACCACCCGCGAAGGCTGGGCGTTATACACAAAATCTCTCATCTCTTTTTCCTAGTTATGCGATGGGGCGGCCGACACGACATAGTCCACCTGATAACGCGCGATGCGCATGTCACCGATTTCCGCTTTCACACGCAAATGTTCAGGGTGACTTGCGTAAGCGTCCAGTGCTTCTTGCGAGTCGAATTCGCTGTACAGGACCACGTCACAGGCGTAGTCCATGCCACTGCTGTCCACGCCAATTTCGAGTCGCCGCAAACCGGGTATGCGGCCGTTAAGACCGTGAAAGGTACGCTGCAGTAACTGAATGTTGCGTTGCTTTGTCTCGAAGCTGTCACCGGCCAAGTTCCACATCACAATATGTCGAATCATGCGATTCCCCTTCGGGAAGAAAGACTGACGTCCCGCGGCGACAGGCTCGAAGAGACCTGAGCCGTGTTACCAAAAAACAAACCAGTTTGTACAAACGGCCCCTGCACCACCCAGGCATATTTCGCTTCGTGCGACAGGAGATCGCTGACGACCATGCTGCTCAACATGGTCGTGCCGTGGTCCGATACCAGCGGACAGGCACAAGAAAAGCAGTCATTGGCATCACTCAAAGCATTCCTACGCTCTGGGCCCATCCTTTGGCGGAGCTCACCAGAGCAATGCTTGACCATTTGCGAGAAGGCGAAAAGCATGACCTTACTTCACTCTTTCCGGATTCAAAACGAAGTCGTACTCCATCAAATAGGTGCCGTCGGGCCGCTCCACCCAGTCACACACTAGAGACTGACGCACGCCGAACACGGCGTCGGAATCCAAGTAGTCACTGTTATCGCGGAATACATGGGTGATCAGGGTTTCGTAGCCAGGTGCCTTGATCATGAAGTGCAAGTGAGCCGGTCGCCAAGGGTGACGACCAGTAGCCTCCAGCATCTGACCCACTGGACCATCGTGAGGAATGGCATACGGTACGGCAACAATAGATCGGAAGTAATACTTGCCGTCCTGATCCGAGGTAACGATGCCGCGCGACTGGGCGTGGTCCAGTCCGTCGTGTTGCACATCGTAGAGGCCATCGTCATCAGACTGCCACACATCCATCACAGCGCCCGGTACGGATTCGCCATTGATGCCTTTGACAGTTCCACGCACCAAGCAAGGCGTGCCCTTGGCGCCGTTGGCGATATCGTCCCCCAACTCGTAGTGGGGTGCCCCTTCCACATGGAAGGGGCCGAAAACGGTGGCTTCCGTACAGCCTTGTGGCTTGTCGTTATTCATGGCCACGGTCAGCATGGACAGGCCCAGCACGTCAGACAATAGGATGAACTCCTGGCGCTTGTCGTCAGTGATGTGGCCGCAGCGGGTCAGAAAGTCGATGCCCTGAAACCACTCCTCCTCGGTCAGCTTTACATCCCTGGCGAAAGCGTGCAGGTGCTGAACTAGGCTGGTCATGACTTCCTTTAGTCGCGGGCTCTGCGTGTTGGCAAAACTGGCAATGACTGCCTGGGTGATGTTGTCTTGGTTGAGATTGCGCATGAGTGCTCCATTAGGTTCGGCGTCTGGGATGACTGAAGTACTGAACTCTATAATTTCAGAAAGCTTTCGAAAACATTGATTTTGGAAATTACTATTCCGGAAAATGAAAATATGGACCGTTTTACTGAATTGGCATTGTTCGTAGAGGTCGCAGAACGGGGTAGTTTGAGAGGCGCGGCAACAGTCCTTGGCCTATCCGGCCCGGCAGCCACACGCTACCTCTCATCATTGGAGAACCGCCTCCAAGTCCGGCTGGTGGAGCGCAATACACGCCGGCTGTACCTCACCAGTGAGGGAAGGGAATTTCTCGAACGTGCGCGCCATGTGCTGGCCGAGTTGCAGGAGGCCGAAGAGGTCATCCACACCGACACCCTCAACCCCTCTGGGGTGCTGCGAGTCAGCGCTTCTCTGTCATTTGCTATGCAGATGATCGCACCACGTCTGTCCAAATACCACCTGCGCTATCCGAAGTTGCGCGTACATGTGGAAACGGCCAACCGTTACCTCGACATGATTGATAACGGCATTGACGTGGCTATCCGTACTCGCGAGTACGAACCGGACAGCACCATCACTATTCGCCGCCTGGCATTGACGCGTCGTATTCTGGTTGCGTCGCCGGCTTACTTGGCAAGCAGAGGCAGACCGAATACACCCGCTGACCTTGTAAAACACGATGTGCTGGTATACGTCCACGCCAACAATCCTAATGAATTGAAGTTCACTTGCGGGAGCGAACACCAAACTATCACCGTACATGGGCTCTTGGAGTCCAACGATGGACAGGTATTGCGAGCCGCTGCCCTTAATAGCTTGGGCATTCTCATACAACCTAGTTACATCGTCTATGACGACATCGTTGCAGGTCGGTTAGTGCCGGTGCTCAACAATTGGGATCTACCAAGTCTGCAAATCAACATCGCATATCCCAGCCGCAAGCACCTCTCCGCCAAAGTTCGGTCATTTATTGACTTTATGGTTGATGAGTTCGAGGTGAACGGCTACGAGAAGAAGTGGACGAGCTATATATGAGTCGAAGTTAAGATCAGCCACCCGCCGCAACCGTCTGCGCCTTTATCGGTACCCATCTGAGTTGCTCAGATAGGTACTGAGATTTCAAGGAAGAATAGCCAAGCGGGTAACTGTGTCGCGAATTTCAGCTGTGCCGCCAACATGATAAACGCAAGAAGCGAACTCACTTTATACAGAACTCAGCGCCAATGCACAGCATTCAATCGCGGGCTTGGATGCAGCTGCGTGTGATGCGGATGTAAGGCCAAGCGCACCGTTCACGGCAAACTGGCACGAAAGCCAACAGCTAGACTATGTCGCATGAATTCCAACATTAGGCCAGCAGTCACCTCTTCTCCAGACTACCCGTTTTATGCGATAAATGCAAATGTCAAGCTCGACCAGAACGAATCGGCTGAAGATTTCCCCTCACACCTTAAAGCGCTAGTCCTTGAGCGAATTGCCGCTCAGGAATGGAATCGCTACCCAGACCTTTATTCAGAAGCGATATGCAACGCCATAGGGCAGCATGATGGATGGGAACCTTCTGGCATCGTGGCAACGACCGGCAGCAATGTTCTTATTTCATTGCTCATTCAGCTGACGGCGCTGGATAGTCGGGTAGTGACGGTCAAGCCCAACTTTGCACTTTATGGGTTGGATGCCAAGCTCTTGGGGGCCAAATTAACGGAAGTCCCGTTGTTGCCGGACTTCAATTTCGATGTGCCAGGAGTCCTCAAATCACTTGAAGGCCCACCGGTATCAGCGGGTAAGCCACGAGGGGTAATATACATACCGCGTCCACATGCCCCGACGGGCACAGTCATTGCCCTAGTTGAACTCGAGCACCTTATTGCGCATGCTAGCGACTGGCTTGTTGTTGTTGATGAAGCGTATCATCACTTTACGGAAGATGACGCACTCCAGTTGACCTCCCGGTACCCCAATGTTGTGATCATTCGCACTTTCTCCAAAGCATGGGGACTTGCCGGGGTACGTATGGGGTATGCGCTAACCAGTGGGGAGATTGCTAAGCAACTAAGAAAGCTGGCCCCCCCCTTTGCAATTTCATTCATGCAGTCTGCATGCGTACAAGTTGCCCTGGAGAATCCAGGTTATATGCAAAAGCGCGTTGCAGGCACAAAACTGGAACGCGAACGCATGACAGCGGCTCTGTTGCAGCATCAAACCTGGAAGGTGTTTCCGTCTGAGGGAAACTTTATTCTTATTCGGACACCAGACGCGAGCGCTGCGTATACAGATTTATTAAAGCAAGGTGTTTTGGTGCGTCGTCAAGATAGCTACTTTGGGCTCGAAGGATGCATTCGCGTAACCGTGGGGACAATTCAAGAAAATGATGCATTTTTGCGGGCCGCTACAGCATTAAAGTAAATTAAATATCCAGCGTTTACCTGCAATAGTGACCGCGTACACCGACTGCCTTCAATGGGGCTGTGTGGAAGCGCAAGGAGGTCTCACTACTAGCTGCTTGGCAGCATCAAATGGATCTGGTCGACGAACGCAAGGGAGCGGCCCTATATTGTCTCTGCGGCCTTGTACGGGGCAGTAAATTGCAGCAAAGGGCACATGCCCTTGTCGGCCTCACCGTTTCTATTATTCCCTCAAATCCCAAGATGCTCAATACTCGCTGAAGTTGTCGGCAACCAAGTTTGAGAGCATCGCTGCGCCCAAATTGGATGTTCGCTGCGTGAGGAAGAGCGTGTATCCCATCCGACTCTTGAGCGTGCCGAACACATGCTCGGCGTTTCGTCGTCTGATCGTCATGGATTCCGGTGAATGGTCCAGGCGATGTCGCAAAGCCTCCGGCTCCTCCTCCTGTTCCCTACGCGAGATATGCCTGCAATTGCCGGACGTACTATGCCTTCAATGTAAATTGGGGCGCGCGAGCATCGATACGGAGATCAGCTCCTGTACGCTCGCGAGAGCAGGCAACGAGCCTGCGCAACGACCGGTGCATCAATCATTCGACCGTCCATCTGCACTGCCGCACCGCCATTGCGTTGATCCAGCTCAACAACACGTCGTGCCCACTCTAGTTCCGACTGCGTCGGAGCCAACGCCTCATGAACGATTTCAATTTGAGTCGGATGAATGCACAGCTTGGCGCCGAAGCCAAACTGAAGAGCTCGCAGGGTGTCCTGCCGAAGTCGTTCGCCATCGATGATGTCCAAGGTCACCCCATCCACTGGGGCGGATAGTCCGAACCTCCGGCTCGCTACGGTAGTCGCAAATCGCAACGGGGTGAGTTGTGTTTCCTGCATATCGCACTGCATGCCCAAGTCGACAATGAAGTCAACTGTGCCAAGCACTAAGCGAGCGACGCCAGAGACACCCGCCACTTCATTCAGAGCAGCATAGCCATCTGCCGACTCTATCAGCGGAAGAAGTGGACAGTCGGGCAATCGAGCGTGCACTGCCATCAGCTGAGTCGAGCTGTCTGCCTTTGGAACCATAACCGCGACCTCTTTCCCGCACGAGGCGAGCCACTCAAGGTCATCCTGTCCCAAAGAGCCACACAGCGAATTGACGCGAATTGCCGCGGCTCTCCTCCCACATAGTTCAGGCAGTACATCGGCAATCGCCGTCCGTGCCGACATCTTGTCTTGCGGAGGCACACTATCTTCAAGGTCGAAGACGACCACATCCGCAGCACTCACCATGGCCTTGGTGAAACGGTCTGGTCGGTTTCCGGGGACGAAGAGGAAGGTCCGCGCCTCGCGGATAGCTGTCATCAGTTGAAAAACCATACTGTTCATTCTCTTCGTGGATAGAACTGCCACGCATCGCTGTCTAGAAGGACCTGGTGCCTCGAGCTACTCTAGAAGCACTGCACCGTTTGCGGCAACGGCAGGCCCTGTTACGTCTCCGCTTTGCTGCGTTGAGGTGCCTACTCCATCCACTTCCGTTCGAACTCCTGGTCCGAGAACCGGGCGGCGAGATAGTCGGCAAACAATTTGATCTTGGCTGGTTGGTGGCGCCGAGTATGAAACGCCAAGTTCACGTTGACATGCGGAAGAGTCCATTCCTTGAGAACCGGGACCAAGCGCCCTGCTTGAATGTCCTCGTAAATGGTGAACATTGGCTGGACTACGATTCCCGCGCCAGCAAGCGCCGCAGAGCAAAGAACCCGTCCTTCAGTGGACAACAGCAGCGGCTTGACTCTCACAGACTCAATCGACCTTCCCTTCGAGAAGGTAAGTGGCTGGCTCACCTTTGAAGCGGCGTACATCAATACTCGATGCTGTCCTAGCTCCGAAGGAGTAATCGGAACTCCGCGTTCGGCTATGTATTCAGGTGAAGCGGCTGCGATATAACGCGCCTGTGCCAGTTTCCGGATAGTAATCCCGGAATCTGGCTCGAACTCTCTGGCTCGTATGGAAAGGTCAATGCCGGGATCAATGGCATCCTCGTAATGATTTGCCGCAAGAATACGAAAAGTGACGTCCGGATAGAGTCGGTGAAACTCTGGAAGTAAGGGGGCAATGTACATCATTGCAAACGATGGAGACGCAGTTAACGTGAGCAGCCCTGATGGGCGAGTACTGTATTGATCGACCATCGCGTCTATATCAGACAGATCGTCGAGTAATTTTGCACAGCGCTCGTAGTACGCTTGCCCCGCTTCCGTTAACCATAGGCGCCGGGTCGTCCGTTCCAGCAACCGAACCCCCAGACGCTCCTCAAGCGCACAGAGTGCGCGACTCGCCACGGAATCCGAGAGTCCCAATAACGCGGCGGCGCGCGTAATACTGCGAAGCTCCGAGATTCGAACAAACAAGTCCAATTGCGTCAAGCGATCCAACGACAGTCCCTCAAGCTCTGGTCATAGCCGTATAGAGACACCACTCACCGAAGTGTCTAAGATTTCATCGAGCACCACCTGGCGGTGGAGAGAGAGCGGGTCGCCTTTACTACCGTCGTTGACCCCATCCTTCACCGCTAGGTGGGCTAATCAGTCATTGGGCTTGAGATTGAAATCCTTGTAGACCGCTCGTGAAGCCTCAAGCTGCGCCTTCATGCTCTTGTTGATTTCATCGACCGACGTGCCAAGGGTCTCAATGCTCTGCTCCGACAACATCTTCTGGACTTTGGGATCGCGACCAGCAGCGACAAAGGCAGAATTCAGCATCTGAACGATCTTGGATGGCGTCGCGACCGGAGCGTAGACACCAAACTCCGACTTGACACCGAGGTCCACACCAACTTCCGACCCAGATGGGGTATTCGGCAGCTGAGGCGCTTTCCGCGACCCAGTGATAACAATAGGTTTTATTTTTCCTTCCTTGATATAAGGCAGGACCTGACCTAATGCAAAGTAGCCAAGCTCGGTTTCTCCACCAAGCACGGCCTGCAAAACGTTCGCCGATCCCCTGTATGGAACCATTAGCATTTCAGCCTTGATTCGCTGGTTCAACAACTCAAGGTAAAGCTGAGAAATCGTGCCGCTGCCCCACGAAGCGTAGCCGAGCTTGCCAGGGTTTGCCTTTGCATAGGCGACCATTTCCTGGTAGTTGTTAAACGGAGCGTTGGCTCGTGCAAAGATGCCAGCGATCGGCGCAGCCAAGGTCGATATGCCAATCAGATCCTTCGTCGGGACATACGGCATCTTTGTAAACGCAGACGGTCCAACGGCAAGCGCGTCGGAGTTGATGATGCATAACGTGTACCCGTCGGGCTGCGACCTTGCACACTCGGACATGCCGATGAAAGTGTTCCCGCCCGCTTTGTTGTCGATGATTAGCGGCTGACCGATGCTCTTTGAGACCGCCTCCGCATATGTTCTTGCGACAAGATCGAGAGTTCCTCCGGCGGAATAAGGAACAATAACTTTGATCGGCTTGACGGGATACGCTTGGCTATGAACTGCGCCACCGCTGGCTGCAGCAAACACAAATAGTGTTGTTTGAAGGAATTGCCTAATCTGGAACATGTCTGTCTCCTGTTTTTTTCTTCTTCTCCGCTGCGTTTCAGATGAACAACTGCGGAATACGTGAAACTTCGGCTCAAAGGGGTTTGAATCTAATGCTGAAAAAGTGCCGCCGAAGAGGTAGCACCGCATTCATATTCCTCTGACGGTGCAAAGGAGTATTTAGTGTAGTGAGAGATATTCACTAACACCAAGGGCTTGAAATATCCTAGGATAAATAAACACCCCCATAAGACGAGTTGCCGGGCCTGCCAAGCTTGGTCACTGTCTCCCGTCCCGTCGGGCGACTTGTCGTCGAGGCCGGCACTGCAACGTGAGTAGGTGTGGGCCTGCACGTACAAAGATGGCCATTAGAAACACCTTGGTGGTCTCTATCTGAGGTCGTTGACTTTGGCGTGTCTCGACCAGAGACGTGATCAGGCGGTCAAATCCTTAGTGTGGCAGCAATTCCGCGATGAATGTCGCGTTGGCTACAGGACTGATGGCCAAGCGGCCGCGTTTCGCCAAGCACTTCACGTCAACGGACGCATCATGGCTGAACATGATCGAGCAGTTTTTCTGCGACAGTGTCACTAGTGTGGTGGAGTTCGAACTGGTAATTGACCTATACGTCGCCGATCACAACATCGACCTCAAGCCGTTCTCCGGACTGCAAGCGCCACCGACATCCTGGCCAAGGACGCGCGGCCCAAGGCTACCCAAGCCGGGATCGCCAATAAGTACAGAACAGGGTGGCACATCACATTAGTCGCCCACGGATCTGTGATTAGGATTCCGTAGGAGGGTCGAAGTGGCACTATGATCGTCGGGTGAAGCACCCTGACCGTCATCGATTCCTTAGAGTATGAAGGTGAACATGCGCATATGGCATCAGTCAGCCGTCGAACTTGATTCATTACCACAGTACGCTGAGTCGCTGTCGCGTCGATATGCTGCCGTGGCGTCCCCAGATACTGAAGTTGTCCTGCATGGCGTCCCTCCTGGAACCTACGGAGCCTCGTCTCCCGCACAAGCGCTTGCGCACCCATCCGTGAGACAACGTGTCGCAACCCTAGTCCTCGAACAGGTGCGCCAGGCCGAGCGTCAGGGGTTTGACGCGGTGATGATTGCGTCCTTTGCTGAACCTGCGTTGCGCGAAGCGCGCTCGTGCCTCAGTATTCCTGTGACGTCAATGGCGGAGAGTTCTTACCTTTCCGGCTGCTCGGTCGCGTGCCAGATTGGAGTCGTTACGATCTCGCAAGCGGGCGTGCAAATGCTGAACGAGGGCATTGCCAGACACAGACTGGACTCTCGTGTCTCAACTGTTATCAGTCTTGACCCTGAGGTAGATGAGTTTGACCTACAGCTTGCGTTCGCAAAGCCAGAGGAGGTGCGGGCAGCCTTTGAGAGAGCGTGCCGGAATGTAATCGCCGCCGGTGCCGATGTCATCGTTGCCGGAGAGGGCGTCCTCAATGAGCTTATGGTGCGTCTTGGCATAAGTGAAGTTGACTCAGTTGCTGTACTGGATGCTGTCGCAATCAATGTGATTCACACCGAGATGCTAGTCCGAGCATACCAAGGTGCTGGACTTCGTACAGGGCGGCGCTGGGAAACAGCGGCGAATTCCGATCGGACTGCAGCTCACTCTCAGCTTGTTTAAGACGGGATACACAGGCAGACAATGCGAACACAGTCCTTGTGTCTTCGGATGCCTCAATCATAAAAGGAGTTTTTCATGACGCGGCCGTATTCCCCCAAGAATCAAGCGCTATTCGACGAAGGATTGGCTACTCGCCGCTCGGTTCTCGGCGCTCAGTATGTCGATGCAGCAATTGCGAACGTTACAGACTTCAGCATCGACATGCAGGAACTGGTAACCCAGTACTGTTGGGGTGAGATTTGGAACCGTCCCGGGCTTGATCGTCGTACACGGTCTTTTTTGAACTTGGCCATGCTGGTGGCACTAAATCGACCCCATGAACTCAAGCTACATGTCCGTGGTGCGATCAACAATGGCTTGACGAAAGACGACATCAAGGAAGTCTTCCTGCAGTGCGCCATCTACACGGGCGTACCGTCGGCGATTGATGCTTTCCGATCCGCATCTGAGGTCTTCAAAGAGATGGACAACCCTGCTTAATTCAAATACAGAGGGACCACCATTGCCTGTCTTGAGTCCATGCGACCTATGGACACATGGGATTCAACACAAACTCGCACTGAGTCCAGGGATTGCGATCCCTTGAAATCAAACGCGACAGACATCCTGACCACAATTGCCTCAGCCGAGGCCTCTTGAGGCACATGTTTAAGGAGCGTACAGCGGATGCACATGGACGCTTCGGGTTTGCCAAGCTTTCAATTCATGACGGTTTAAAGATCAAGATTGCAGCCGCACATTCGGAATATTAGTGTAACTTTTGAGCACTGCCTCAGATAGGGCTCGCTGGTTGAAGTCTCGATCCCTTGCACACACTCAAGGTGCCTTGTGCGGCACGAACTTCGTCAACCACGGCCTGTATCTTGTCATCACTTCATGCTCGCCTAAGCAATCGGTGGCTCAGTTCCCCCCGGTTTGTTCTTCGCGGCTACTGCAAACAACAGATCTGACTACAAGGTTGCCTTGACAGTCGTGGATTGAATTGGAGCTTTCGCGCATGGCGAACGTGCCCATGTGAGGCGCGTATCCGTGTTGGTCCGCGTCACGGCTCAAAATTCTTGCTCCGTCGGTTAGCCACTGCTTTATCCAACTGCAGGAGGCAGGCTATTTCTGCGCCCAGAATATCACTGAACTTGCTCCGTTAATCAACAGAACCGTAGATAAGTGTCATCGCGTTTTCTGCTGTACAGCAGGTTCCATTTCCCTCCAAGAACTTGTCGTCAATAGCAGTGACGTTGGTCGCTGGTCGGAAAATAGGTGGAAAATGAGATTCAGCCCAACTCACCTCGGCCGAAGGTGAAATGAACAGGATGTGGGCATCCGAAATCAACTGGACTCGTCCAAGGAGAATGCCGTGCCAACGGGATCAAGTGAGCGTGGAAAGCAGCTCGGTGAGTTTCTAAGATATATGCGCGCCAACTCGACGCCACAAGACCTCGGTCTTGTGGCGTCAGGCAGAAGGCGAACACCGGGGCTGCGACGAGAGGAGGTTGCAGACCTCGTAGGCGTCAGCGCTGATTGGTACACGTGGCTAGAGCAGGGTCGCGATGTAAAGGCTTCGGAGACTGTCGTGAATCGGCTCAGTCAAATTTTTCGGCTGAACCCTGATCAACATGCGTATCTGTTTCGACTCGCACGCCCGCAACACTACCTGGTCGAGAATGTGGTCACCGCAGTACCGGATTCGCTGGTTGACATGATTAACTCGCTACACGATCGTCCAGCATATATTCGAAACACTCGTTGGGATATCCTTGCTAATAATGCTCCCTACGGCAAGATATGGGGCTTCTCGGTGGTTCCTGAGCGTCGAAATGTACTCAGAATGTTGTTCTTGGAACCAGGCTATCGGTCGATCACTGAAAACTATGACTTGATTGTCGAGCAAGTCGTTGCTCGCTTCCGGGATGATCGCAGCCGGAACCCTGAGGACGGGCCGACAACGGAGTTGGTGCGCGAACTTCAGGTGAAAAGCCAAGAGTTTCGAGAGTTGTGGATGCGGTATCGTATTACCGAGGCTGCACCGTATCGATTGGAGTTAAATCATCCAACCAGAGGTCGGTTCGAATTGGATCGCGTGCCACTCCGCCCGGAGCTTGTCTCTGGTGTGACTGTGGTTGTCTACCTACCTGTAAACGAAGATTCCCGCCGAGCCATCTCCTCTCTGCTTGGCTAGGGTCCCTCGCGGCAAATCCGAAGACGCTGTACATGGAGTATGCCGTGATGGACGCTGCGGGGCCTGAGTTGCCTGCTGGTTGGCCGTTGTTTGCTTAAGCATGCGCTTTGGGCTCAGCGCTAGCTCTCGAAGACACGCTCGTTGGGTATGGCTTCAAGCATCGATTTCCCGTGCAGGTTGCTTGCGGCAATTCGTGGTTGAAGCTCAGGTCCTCTTGAAAATTTTGGTTAGCGGAGCGTCGAGTCAGTGACGTTGATCCGCGAAAAATACTGTACTTCGTCCCTACCTGGACTTGTCGAGCCTCGGGAGCCGCGCGATCAGTCATTCCGGTGCGTACTGCTTGGTCATTGCATCTAGGGCACCTCGCGCAAGGCCGCCTCCGCGTTAAGCAGAATGGCCAAAATCGAAACGAAATTCTGATACCCCAGTGAACATTGATTGGAGGGTGTATCGATAGTGTTCGTCATTCCATTGAACTGTTTGGCTCGATCATTGCCTCATGAACGTATCTCTTGCAAGCTGCCGCACCGAATGACATTAGCCGGCGGCTCCTTGCTCGGGGGTAAGTCCAGGGTGTCATGTCTATGCAAGCGGTGTGGACTCCGCCAAACGACTCAGCAAGTTGTGGATGTACCGTTTGAACGGTACTCGCGATTTCGTTACAAATTCCATGGCAGTCAGAAGAGGGCTGCTCTTTGTGATGCATCACTAGGACAAGAATCTCCACCAACGTTCGGTCTCAGACGTCGCGTATAGGCTTTTGGGGGAACTGCCTGAAAGTTCCTGATCTCACTCAGCAGGCGTAGCAGGGAGGCAACTGGAGAGGAGCAAGTCGGCGTAGGGCAGAGCGCTACAAGAGTCGAGACGCGATCAGGTTCCTCGGGGCGGGTTTGCCTCAGAGATCTGATCTGGAAATCATTCATTCGGTCTGGGAACTTCTGTTCTGCAAAGGAGGCATTTTTCTGGGGAAGCAATGTCTGCAGAATAAGTACTACCTAAGCGAATAAAAGGAGAAAGACAATGGCAAATGCAGAGACCGTCACAATTGTCGGCGGCGGCCCCGTCGGGCTCATCACTGCACTCGGATTGGCGAAGTCCGGAATCGTCGTCAACGTGTTAGAGCGTGGAACAAGTATTGTTGCGTCACCACGTGCAATTGTGTACCACTGGTCTTGTCTGGAGGGATTGTCAGAGCTGGGTCTGCTCGACGAAGCCCTCAAAGTTGGCTTCTCGAAGCAAGACTACTGCTATATCGAGTTTGCGACCGGCGCGAGAATCGAATACAGCTTGGATGTGTTGGAAGGGCGCACGAAGTATCCATTCAACCTTCACCTCGGCCAGGATCTGCTCGCGGAGATTGCGCTTCGAAAACTTGCCGCCTATCCAAATGTGACTGTTCACTGGGGCGTCAACGTCACTGACATCAAGCAGGACGCCGAGGGCGTGCAGATAGAGGCCGTTGGACCTGCCGGAAATCTCCAGTTCCGCAGTAGTTGGCTTGTTGGAGCTGATGGTGCTGGCAGTACGGTTCGAAGCAAGCTGGGGCTGGAGTTTGAGGGCATCACTTGGCCGAAGCGCTTTGTCGCTGCGAATCTCTATCTCGACTTCGCCAAGTACGGCTTTGCTCGATCGACGTTTCTGATCGATTCGACCTATGGGGCCATCATCGCCAAACTGGATCGAAATGATCTCTGGCGATGTACCTACAGCGAGGACTTGGATTTGCCAGAGGAAAGCATCCCTGAACGCATGAAGAAGTTCTTGGAAGTAATTGTCCCGGAGGCGAAGGACTACAAGCTGGACTCCTATTCACCCTATCGGATGCATCAGCGCGCGGCTACAAAGTTTCGCGTTGGGCGGGTGCTGCTCGCGGGCGACGCTGCGCATGCCACTAATCCAAGCGGAGGCTACGGTCTCGTTGGGGGGCTTTTCGATGTGTACGCTCTCTACAAAGCCCTTGCCGCTGTGGTACAGGGCAGTGCGGACGAAGAGGTGCTTGACAAGTATGCGGAGGATCGTCGCCGCGTATTTCTGGAAGTCATCTCGCCTGCCGCAACCGAGAATAAGCGCATGATTTTCGATACCAGTGATCCAGTGCAACGTGCTAATGACATGGCGAAAATTCGGAATCTTGCCGCCAACAAGGCTGCATTGGTCGAACGGTTGATGCTGACGTCCCGGATGAGTTCCGAGCCGTTGGCTCCACTCAAATAGTGTCGCGGTGCAGCGTCATATTGAGTTTTGATAATGGATCCAAGCAGTCACCCCCAAATCGCGCGAGCCGTCCCCTGACGGTGCGCAACTGGAGGTCCCTAGCTTGGATGTGACATGGAGACATCCCTTGAGTAAGCTTCAAGTTATCTTCGTTCCTGGAATGGCGTCCGATGAGCGCCTGTGGCAGCCTGTTATTGAGCGGCTTTCCGACGTTGTTGAGCCGACTATCGCACGGTGCAGTGGCGAGTCGATCACCGATTTCGCAGACGAGATCCTAGCGAATGCTCCCGCCAGATTCGCGATTGCCGGCATTTCGATGGGCGGGTATGTGGCTCTGGAGGTCGCGCTGCGCGGTGACACACGCTTGGCGGGCGTAGCCCTTCTGAATACCAACGCGAGACCAGCGTCTCCGCTCCAGATGCAACGCTCAACTGCTCTCCTTGAAGACGCCAAGCGGGGTCTGTTTGAGGCCGTCGCGGACAAGCTCGCGGAAACCGTTTCTGGGGGTAAGACGGAGGTCGAACCTCTAGCCGCTGCAATGGTTCGTACGCTAGGCTGTGATGGGTATTTGCGACAGCAGCTGGCTGTTCTCTCTCGCCGTGATCGACGCAGCGAGTTGCGGCAGATCGGAGTACCAACGCTCGTGATCGCAGGCGACGAAGACCGCATTTCAGCACCTAGCCTCGCTAACGAAATTGCGCGATCAGTACCAGGGGCGGAACTAGATATTTTCCCTTGCGGGCACCTTTCGACAGTCGAAGTTCCGGAGATGGTTTCGGCAAGCCTACGCGACTGGATTTCAAGGCGAGTTGAAGGTGGGGCGTGATGGAGATTCGGAGAGGTCAATCCAATTGGGGTGCTGGACACTTGGACAGCCGTGCACTGGGCCGGGCTTTACGGCGCTGAGGTGTTCCCTTTTTTTATGAGGCACAGTAGTCAATGAGCAACACAATTGCAGATCTTTCGCAACTGCGTCAATGGACCGGGCGGAGCGAGACTCTCAACGATGAGATCACGCGTGCGCCGGTGCGGGCACTTAATGCGACATTGGATTATCCGGAGATCGAGATCTCTACGGGGATGCCGCTTCCTCCTCTGTGGCATTGGCTGTATTTCCTTCCGGCGCATCGGCAAAGCGAACTGGGTCCGGATGGCCATGCCCGTCGAGGCGGCTTCCTGCCACCAGTGCCGCTGCAGCGCCGGATGTGGGCGGGGAGTCAGTTCGAATTCCATTCACCGCTGAGGGTCGGTGATTCGGTCAAGCGGGTATCGACGATCGACGATGTCGCCATCAAGGATGGTCGTACGGGTCGGCTGGTGTTTGTGAAAGTGCGCCATGAGGTTTATGGCGCCGGTCACGCTGAGCCAGCCATCACCGAGTTTCACGACATTGTCTATCGCGACGCGAAGCGGCCTGGCGATGTGGAGCCCGCTCCAACACCGGCACAGTGTGGTGCCCAGTGGCAACGCCATGTCGAGCCTGATGATGTGCTTCTGTTTCGCTACTCGGCCCTGACATTCAACGGACATCGTATTCACTATGACCGCGAGTACGTGACCCAGGTGGAAAGGTACCCAGGCCTGGTGGTCCATGGACCACTCATTGCCACGCTTCTGATCGACATGGTACGGCGGCAAGCGCCAGACAGGGAAATTGCCAGCTTCCAATTCAAAGCAGTTCGACCCACGTTCGATGGGAAACCGTTCAGCCTGAATGGAGTTCCGTCCGGGGATGGGCGCTCGGTTGACCTGTGGACAGCGGATCATGAAGGCTGGCTGACCATGCAGGCAACCGCTACCCTGACCTGAACGACGAAGATTCCTCTCATGAAATTGCCACTAGAAAACATCACCGTCGTCTCCCTTGAGCATGCCATCGCCGCTCCCTTCTGCACACGCCAGCTCGCGGACATGGGCGCACGCGTCATCAAGGTCGAACGGCCTAGCACAGGCGATTTCGCACGCGCCTATGACCATCGGGTGCGCGGCGAGGCTTCGCACTTCGTCTGGACCAACCGCGGCAAGGAAAGCCTGGCTCTGGACCTCAAGGACCCGCAGGGGCTTGCTACCTTGAAGGCTCTAGTGGGCCGGGCGGACGTGCTGGTGCAGAATCTGGCACCCGGCGCCACGGCGCGCATGGGGCTCGATTACGCTTCGCTGCACGCCGCGCATCCCCGACTCATCGTTTGCGACATCTCGGGCTACGGCGACGATGGCCCTTATCGCGACAAGAAGGCCTACGACCTGCTGATCCAGAGCGAGGCAGGCTTTCTGTCCATCACTGGCACGCCCGACACGCCCAGCAAGGCTGGGAACTCGATCGCAGACATCGCCGCCGGCATGTACGCCTACAGCAACATCCTTTCCGCGCTGCTGTTGCGCAATACAACCGGCGAAGGCTCGCACATCGACCTGTCGATGCTGGAAGCACTGACTGAGTGGATGGGGTATCCGCTGTACTACGCTTTCGATGGTGCAGCGCCGCCCGTGCGGGCTGGCGCCTCCCACGCTAGCATCTACCCCTATGGCCCGTTCGCCACCGGGGACGGTGGTACCGTCATGTTAGGCCTACAGAACGAGCGGGAGTGGAGCGCCTTTTGCGCGCAGGTGCTCGATGACGAGCCGCTGGCTCGAGACGAACGCTTTGGCAGCAACGCGCGACGCAGCGCGAACCGGCAGGCACTGGACGCTGTCATTCTCGGCAAGTTCAAGTCCCTGAACCGTGCCGAGGTGCTCGAACGCCTCGACAAGGCAGGCATCGCGAATGCGTCGGTCAATGACATGGCGGCTCTTTGGGAACACCCCCAGTTGCGGGCTCGTGACCGCTGGCGAGTAGTCGGTAGCCCGGCAGGGGAGATCCCCGCCCTCCTGCCGCCCGGACGCAGCAATCGCTGGGAGGCTCAAATGGGGCCAGTTCCACGGTTGGGCGAGCACACTGAAGCAATTCTTCAGGAACTCAGCCAATTAGCTGCTAGCTCAGAACCCACATAACGTTCAAAAGCAGAGGTGACTATGGCATATGAAACCGACAGCATCGGCACCTTGACTGAGCGCTTCGCGACGCTGTGGTCGGAACTGACTTGGGCTGGCGTTCCCGAGGCGGACATCGCCGGCATCAAGGACCACGTTCTCGACACGCTCGCCGTGGCTCTCGTGGGCGCGCGCACATCGGAAGCCGACAGCGTCATTCGCGCACTCACCGCCGCGAACGGGAGCCAGGCCGGCGCGGCCGTATGGGGAACATCGGATCGGCTGCCGCTGGCGCAGGCCGCGCTCGCGAATGGAACATCCGCACATGCCCGTGACTTCGATGACGGTGGTGGGTCAGGACATGCCGGGGCGACGGTGATTCCAGCTGCCCTGGCGGTGGCCGAGTTGGCGGGCGCCTCCGGGCGGGATTTCCTGCTGGCGACGATCGCCGGCTACGACGTCGGATATCGCTCACTGCTCGCCGTTGGCGGTTTCGCGGTGCACACTGGACGGGGTTGGCATTCGTCAGGCACGATGGGGAGCCTCGGCGCTGCGGCCGCCGCCGCCAAGGTACTCGGTCTGAACGCCGAGAAGTTCGCGAATGCACTCGGCATCGCGGGCTCCTTCACCGGCGGCGTGTGGGCCTTCATCGACGACGGCGCGATGACCAAGCGCCTGCACCCTGGCAAGGCATGTGAGACCGGCGTGGACGCCGCCCTGCTCGCCCGGGGTGGCATCACCGGTCCACACCGGATCTTCGAGTCGCAGTTCGGTGGGCTCTTCACCACATACAACGGCGGCGTGGGGTTCCGGGAGAAGGCGCTAGATGGTCTCGGCGTCAACCTCAACGTCGCCTCTTCCTACCTCAAGCCCTACGCCTGTTGCCGGGGAAGCCACTCCACGATCGACACGGTGCTCGGTCTAATGAACAGTCATGGCCTTCGGGCGGACAACGTGAAGCGCATCGACATCACCGCCGGGCAGACTGCTCACGACATGATCTCGGTCTACCCGATCGAAACTGTCTTCGATGCCCAGTTCAGCCTATCCTATGCGGTGAGTGTGGCGCTGGTCAGTGGCCAAGCCGGCCTCGATCAGTTTGAGCCACCGAGGCTTAAGGAGCCTCAGGTTCGCAGCGTATTTGATCGGATCTTTTTTTCCGTGGACAAATCGATTGGCCTGGAAGACGGTCCGCAGCTGAAGATAGAACTCACCGATGGCACGACGATTGCCATACCTGCGGGGAACCCGACACTCGCCAAGGGCTCCGCCGTGCAGCCAATGACACACGCCGAGGTGGTCGCGAAGGCGCACGCCCTCATCGATCCAATCAACCCGGCCTGGGCCGACGTACTCATCTCGGCAGTGGAGGGGCTCGACCGCGCCCCAGACGTCACGGCACTTCTCGCTGCACTGAAGATGCGAGATTGAAGTGCCTCAAGTCCTGTTGATCTTCATCTGTCCGGTTCGATGAGGAGCGGGGCTTTCTTCGGGAGCTCTTTACTTATCGCGAAGAACATCAGACGCGGACAACGATGGCGGCGCCGCGCAGCCGTGCTGCTGAACCGGATTCAGATCGCCTCCCGACAGCCTTGGTGTGATTTTCGAAAGACTGCTGATTTTGAGTTTTTGCATAGCAGATTCGAAAGGGGACGAACAATGCGTTTCTGATCGTGGGTGCGGGCGCTCTCGGCGGCTATTTCGGCGCGCGCCTGCTGGCGGCTGGCCGCGACGTGACTTTCCTGCTGCGGCAGCGCCGCGCGGCGCAACTGGCACAGATTGGGCTGGTGGTGAAAAGCCCCGTGGGTGACCTGCAACTGCCCGCGCCGCCACACCTACTGGCCGGGCAGATCACGAGGCCGTTCGACGTGGTGCTGCTGGGCTGCAAGGCTTACGACCTGCATCGACCATGGACGCGGTGGCTCCGACAGTAGGGCCGGACACCAAGGTACTGGGCGGGTTCTGCATGATCTCGGCCGAGCTTGACGCCGAAGGTGTGGTGCGGCACTTGAACGACAGTCACGAGCTGGTCTATGGGGAACAGGACGGCAGCCGTCCATCACGCATCCAGGCACTGGAACAGGCCTTCGCCGGCACCGCTTTTGACGCCCGCGCAAGCACCACCATCCTGCAGAATATGTGGGAGAAGTGGGTGTTCATCGCCAGTGTCGTCGGCCTGACCTGCCTGATGCGAGCGGTTATCGGCTACGTCGTGAACGCTGGCGCCACCGATCTGGTCAATGGTCTTCTGAGTGAGCGCATGGATATCGCAGTACGCGACGGTCACGCAGTGCGGCAGGAGGCGATGAACAGTGCCCGCGCGACGCTGACGGTCGGCGGTTCGTTGATCACCGCGTTCATGCTCAAGGACATCGAACGCAGTGCGCCAATTGAGGCCGACCACATCATTGGCGACCTGCTGCGGCGTGGCGGGGCTGGCACGCGGCGGGATTTATCGCGGTTACACGTGACCTACGCGCACTAGAAAGCTTATGAGGTGCGCCGGGCGAGGGAAGGCGCAGCGTCAGCCTGATTCAGGGGTCGCCTCTAAGCCCTCGCCGTGCGCTGATCGAGCACTCTGGAGTGCGATGTAATCGAATCTGTGCATCGACCGCAGCGATATCGTATTAATGACGAGTCGGACCATGGCCTGCCCCTGAACGATTGCCAAGTACTGACGCAATAAGTCGTTCTGCCGCCCAGCCAAGCAGGACAGTTTTGCCAGTCTCTTCGGCCAGACGCATCATCTCCCTCTGGATGGCTTATCTGTTGGTGTCTCCCCCTGCGGACCAGTCGTCAAGGAAGGAAAGCCTCGGCGACGGAATGTACTCCCTGCTGGAGGGATTGAAGTTGGCATAGCCAAGATCTTGCAGCATTCGCATCAACATCGATATGCGATATGCTGGACTGAAGCGAGTTCAACATGTCGATGATTTCGTCAATCCGCAGTGCACGCGGCTTCTCACGCACGAATAGTTCAAACAGACTGAGAACCACTGACGGCAGACTTAACGGGATTGAGCTAGCTGTTGTCTCCGATTTACCCAGCGGTCGCAGCGTCCACCAGTTCGACGATGTCAGTCACCTTCAGGCGGTCGTTGCCAACTGTCTTGGCGGCGTCGCGATACATGGCCAAATCTTTGGGGCACGTCACAACGAAATACTCCAGATCTGGAAGCTCAAGTGCTTCATGGATGCGCTGCACACTCGGCCGGTCCTTCGTGCCCGTATCCGTCATCCAGATGCGCCCACCGCCCGCGCCACAACAGAATGTGTTCTCTCGGTTTCTAGGCATCTCGACCAAGTCTATACCCAGGGACGCGAGAATCGTACGAGGAGCATCCGTCACCCCCACGTAGCGCGCTAGGTGGCAGGGATCGTGGTAGGTCGCCGTTCCTGCCAGCCGCTTCTTGATGGGCAGGGTGCCCGACTCGATCAACTCGCAGATGAGTTCGGTGTGATGGCGAACCTTGTAGCTACCGCCGAACTCCGGATACTCGTTGAGCAAGGTGTTGTAGGAATGGGGATCCGTGGTGATAATCTCCTTGAATTGGGCCTGAGAGATCGCGGCGATGTTGGTCTCGGCGAGCATCTGGTACAGGCCCTCCTCTCCCACGCGCCGGACATCATTGCCCGAGTTGCGCTCCGCCGCATACAGTATCCCGAAGTTCACCCCGGCTCGCTCGAGAATTGTGGCAACCTTGCGGGTGATCACCTGCAAGCCGGGGTCGAACGATGCGTAGTCGCCAACGAACCAGAGTACATCCACGGGCTCCTCGGTCGCGTTTCTGATCTTGAACGGAAGGGACGATGCCCACGATCCTCTTTCCTCCTCGGGTTGCCCAAACGAGTTCCCCGTGACGGCGATACGTTCTAGGGTGCGTTGCAGATTGCTCTCCATCGACCCTTCCTCAACCAAGGATCGACGCATCTGTACGACCATCGGCACGTGCTCGATGCCCACGGGGCAGACCTCCACGCAGGCGAGACAGGTGGTGCAAGACCAGAGAACCTTCGGGTCGATCAGGCTCTTGGATTCCGCTGGGTCGAGCGCGGGCTTCTTCTCGTGAAGCAGGTTTCCACCCCCAAGTGCTACGTCGGCTTGCTCCTTTAGTTCAAGGATGACATCGCGTGGAGACAGTGGCCATCCTCCGGCGCCCGCGGGACAGGCCACATGGCATCGGCCACACTTGGTGCAAGAGTCGACATTGATCAACTCCTTGCGCGAGAGGTCAGATATGCTCCGGTAGCCGGAGCTTTCCGCGTTGCTGTCGAGGGCGGGTAGGCGCCTTCCTGCGAGCGAATCCTTGAGCAAGAGGCTCGCCCCCGCGACAAACATGTGGACAGCCTTGGAGTATGGTAGGTAGGCGATGAAAACGAAGACAATGACAGCGTGGATCCACCATGCATAGCCATAGGATTGATTCGCGCCCGCCGCTGCGAGTCCCGACCACTCAAGAAGGTCCGCAAGATGCCAGCCAACGACGGACCAGGTCTCATGTGGCGGGCGATCGGCAAGTATGCGAAAGGCCTCAAGAAGAAATCCAGTTAAACCAATTGCCAGCAGGCCCCACGCAAAGAGAAAATCATCCCGCTTATAGCCGCTTCGGTTGTATGCATCAGACCCTCGATCTCGCCGAGAATAGTCGAGTTGGGGAAGCTTCCCAAGGTAACGTCGGGCAAGCATTACTGCAATCCCGATTACGAAACCGGCACCAGCGAGATCGAGAGCCAACGAAAACCCGAGATAGAAACGACCTTTCCAGAACTGAAGATCCTTGCTGATTGGCGCCAGCACGTCGTGGTCGATGGTGATAATGACTGTGCCAGCAAAGAGTGTGGCAAAGCCCCAGAAGATCAGCAGGTGAGCGTACCCAACCAGAGAGTTGCGTTTGCGCAAGGTACTGTGCTTGGCGATGGTGGCCAGTGCTTGTCCGACCTGGCGGAACTGGAAAACAATAGGCGTCGCCCCACGCCCAGCGGATCGGTACTTTCTGATCCTCAGCCAAACACCGTAGCAGAACACCAGAACGGCCAAAAGCGCCATAGCATAAAAAAGGACGATGGCCGGCATCGGAAGATGCCGGAAAAGTTGTCGTGCGGGAATCTCAAGTTCCGTCATGAGGGGCCTTGTGATGTGTTCTTCGTGGAGCCGCCGCGTGCAAGACCCGGCAGCCAGCTCGAGTTCATTCAGATCTTTACGATCTTTGTTGGGTCGTACTTGGGCCACCACTTCTTGATACCCAGGTCATCCGCAATCGCATTGGCGGCGTTGTAGCCTGGGCCGCCCACGGCGAAGCCGCCCGGATGCGAAGAGGCGCCGCACAGATACAGGTTGGCGAAGCAGGTCCGATACTGAGACATGCCGGCCCAGGGACGATTGAAGCCGGTTTGTTCCGGCGTGATCCTCCCTTGGCAAATATCCCCATTCATCATCTCAGGGAAACAAGCTTCAATATCGACTGGTGTATAGGGGAATTTTCCGATGATGTTCGCGTCGGTCACGTTCGGTGCATATTCGCGCAGTTTTGCGAGCATCTTCTCTGTCGCATCTCGCGAGATGTCGTTCCATCTCGCGGGTCCGCCATCAGCGAGACTGAAAGGCGCGAGGATCGAGAAGAAAGCTGTATGGAAACCCGGAGGAGCCTGGCTCGGATCATGGATAGTGGGGATGCCACCACTCAGCCCGGTCACGTCGGGAAGAAGCCCTGCTTTGGCCTGCTGCTGCATCCGAATCATGTCGCTCGGCGAGTCGTAGCCAATGGTGTAGTAAAGGCTGTGATTCAGATCCGGTTCACGCTCCGCCATGGTAAAGAGAGGACGCTCTTTCAGGCACAGGAATATCCGGAGGATGGTTTCGTCCTTGAACTTGAAATTTGCCGCCTTTTCGCGAACATCTTCCGGCAACTTCCCTTCGTCGATCATGAACAAGAACGTCTGCACAGGATTAACATTACTCGCCACGAAACGGTCGGCGTAAAACTCCCGCCCGTCATCGAGAATAATCCCCTTCGCGGTGTTGTCCTCAACGATGATTTGCTGAACTGGATTTCCCAGGAAAATCTTTCCACCGTTTTCTTCGACAATGCGTGCGATTGCGTCCGCAACCGACCGCGTTCCACCCTTTACCATGGAGTTCTTCTGCGCAAACCACGAAATCATCGTGGCGAATACGATGGTGGGGATGCTTTTCGTCGTGGGGTCGTATTCAGATATCACGGCACCGCGTACGAGCGCCATCCGAATCAAAGGTGACTCAAACAGCTCGTTCGCATACTCTTCCGGGCTGTAGCCTAATGCAATTCGCAGATAGTCATTACCCCCAGGCTTCTTCCGGATCTCAGCTTCCCAGATGTCGGGTGGCTTGGGTGCCGAATACATGTCGGGAAGAATGATGTCGCGATACCATTGCAGCCACTGTCGGGCTACCCTTCTGTAGGTCTCCGCGTCCTTCGGTGAAACACGGTGAATCGAATTGGCAGTCGCCTCGATATCCTGATAATGAAGAAAATAGCCGCCGTGATTGACGTAAGCCTTCTTCACATGCGGGAAAATATACTCAACCCCATACCGATCTAGCTGAAGGTCATAATGCACTGGGCTATCGTGCATTTTCGAGAAAATCGCATGCGTATTGTGCTTAAAGCCAGGCACCGACAATTCCTCGGTCGCAAAACCGCCGCCGACCGTGAGCCGCGGCTCGAATACCGCAACCTTCAAACCTGCCTTGGCAAGGTACGCAGCCGTAATCAGCCCGTTGTGGCCAGCACCGATCACGATGCCGTCAAATCTATTCTGAGTCATGTTGTTCCTAATATTGGCGAAAATTGATTGGTCGATGTTATTGACGCGCGCTTTTGACCTGCGCAGTTAGTTCCGGAATCATTTCAAGGATGTCGCCAATGACGCCAATATCGGCAGTCTTGAAGATGGGCGCCTCCGGATCCTTGTTGATTGCCACAATCAAGCCAGCTTCCTTCATTCCGTAGACGTGCTCGACCGCCCCCGAGATTCCGCAAGCGAGGTACAGTTTTGGCTTCACGGTTTTTCCAGAGAGGCCGACTTGCGACGAGACGGTGAGCCAACCCATGTCGACCAGTGGACGTGAGCACGCGGCCACCCCTCCGATTGCCGCGGCAAGCTCTTCAATAAGGGCGTAGTTTTTCTGCTCGCCCAGGCCTCGGCCGCCTGACACCACGATGTCCGCTTTTGCGATGTCCACCCCGGACGACTTCGGAACGATAGTCCGAATGGCGCGCACCCGCATGTCACTGCCCGCTGAGGCGTCGATCCTGGTCACGACACCAGGTTCGTTCGACAATTCCGGCTTGGCGCCGGACTGCTGCATCGTGGCGACCAGCGGAATGCTGTCCAGGGCAACCTTGGCAATAAGGCGGCCACGGTACATCGGTCGCGCGAAACGCACGCTGCCATTCTCGATCTCAAGATCAATACAGTTGCTAGCAAATGCGACGGAGAGTTTGACGGCCAGTCGAGGTGCTAGGTCCATGCCAAGGTAGGTATGGGAGAAGAGAACCGCACCAGGATCGACCTCTTCAAGCAGTTTGCGGAGCTCGTTCAGGTATACAGCGGCGGCATAGTCGGCGTGTTGAGGCGAATCAGCCAATCGCACCTCGACCCCGTAGCGACTCAGTTCGGCTGCGACCTCCGCGATCTGGTTGCCAATCAGCAGTGCAATTACACGGCCTCCGCGGCTGCGTGCCAGCTTTGCGCCGGCGGCAATGAGAGATGCGTTCGCCGATTCGGTTTGACCTACGCCGGCCTCGCAAACGATGATGACATTCGACTTAGACATTTAGATCACTCCGCGTTGAACAAGAGTTGCCACCAGTTGCTTCATGGCATCCGGTGGAGGTGCATCAATCATTTCGCACAGTCCGCGGCTAACCGGAAGAGAGAGCTCGAGAACCCGCAGCTGCGCGGCACTCTGTGAGTCCACCGACAGATTGAGCGAGTCAATTGGGAGCGTGTCGATCTTCTTCGTCCGAGCCTTCACGACTGCCATGACCGGCAGGTAGCGGACAGGGCGAATCCCGAACTGGATGGTAAAGACGCAAGGCAGATCTACCTCCAGTTCTTCCTTGAATCCAGCCCCGAGCTCACGGATCACCTTGGCGCGTTTGTTTTGCGGATCGAAGCTGATCTCTGTCACCGCCGTGACAACGGGGAGGTCCAGAGATTCCGCCAAGGCGATTCCGAACTTTCCTTGCAGGTCATCATCGGCTTGGATTCCAACGAAGATAGCGTCGCAGTTCATGTCCTTGACGACGGCTGCGGCTGCGGCCGTGCTCAGGACCGAATTGGTGCCTCGGTGGGTTTCGTCAAGAACGTGGATCGCTTGGTCTACCCCACGGGCATATGCAACGTGAAGAGCTTCTTTCGCACGGGGGCCTCCTATGGTGATCGCAACGACGTTGCCTTGGTGCAAGGAGCGCTGGTGCACAGCCTCCTCAATCGCGTAGAGATCTGTTTCATTGACCTCATGTGCGAGGTTTGCATCCTCGATGCGGTCAAGACTATGGGCGATCTTCGGCGTTACAGCTGAAATCGGAACATGTTTAGCAAATGTGGCTATCTTCATCACATATCCAGGGAAAGGTTAAAAATGTCTCGATGCACAGACCGATGCCTACGCCGAAGCAATCGGGGTCCATCGACTTGAGAGTGGTGATCAGACTTTCTCCATCCCGCCATCGACGATGAGCGTTTGGCCGGTGATGAATCCTGCGTCTTCCGATGCAAGAAAGCTCGCGGTTCCCGCCAAATCCTCGGGCGTACCGACGCGCTTGATCGCGTTGAGGTGGCCATATTTCTTTCGATACGACTCAACCCGATCTGATTGCTCGGCGAGTCGATCAACAAGGGTGAAGCCCGGTGCAATCGCGTTTACGGTGATGTTGTCGCCACCCAGTTCGTGCGCGAGTGAGCGGGTGAAGGCGATCAAGGCCCCTTTGCTGGAAACATAGTGGAGCTGATACGGAAGCCCCGTGTGCACGCTACTCGAAGCAATGTTGATCACGCGGCCACTCTTCTGTCGTCTCATGTAGGGAGCGACAGCACGGCAGCAGAGATAGGGCCCGAGTGTGTTCACTTCCATCATTCGACGCCAATCGGCCGAACCGATCTCTTCAAACGGCCTGGGGAGGGTGACCATCGCCGCATTGTTCACAAGGATATCGATCCGACCGAACTTCTCGTGAACTCTATTGGAGAGCTTCTCGACATCCAATTCAGATGAAATGTCGACAGTGAGTCCGAGTGACTTGGGGCCAAGTTCGGAGAGTTCAGCGGCCGTGGCTTCCGCATCTTTGATATCGGCGACGACGACATGAGCGCCTTCGAGGGCAAAGCGCGCTGCGATTGCTTTGCCAATTCCCGCGCTGCCGCCTGTCACGATTGCGACCTTTCCACTGTGTTTCATACTAAAGTTGTCTCCACTTTGAACTGAGGCATTTCCATTGCACAAACGAATGATTTCAAGGCATTCGTATGTCCTTGATGCATCCTATTTCCACGGAGCGACTCGTCCAAGTGATAGATCAATCCTAGGATATACAAACACCCCCTTTGGTTCTGCGTAGAGGATGAGAGCCGAAATTTAAGCGCGCATTTTGATTCGAATTGAGGTCTCATCGACCGCCCTTAATAGCTTTGGTATCCCCATAAAACCTAGTTACGTCGTCTACGACGACATCGTTGCATGCGAGTCCGTTGACGTCAGAACTGGCAACTTCTTGACACTTGGCCAACTGCTTCGTAATACCTCAGCTAAAAAACTTGGTTTTACAGTCGTCGGAGTACAGTCAAGATCTGGCCAGCCGTGCTGGATGTGAGCATCCGCCGGGTGCCCTTCGATACCCAGCAGACAGGCGCGGTCCTGCTCGGTTTTGTTTTGACAAGACCTGGGCCAACTAGAACTATGGGTAAGGGTGTTCTTGCTCCTGGCCCTGGGGCGCCAGGCCAATCCGGTCACCCTGCTTGATGTGATCGACAAGGCCTCCCGCTACCGGGAGAGCACACCCTTTACCTTCCTGGTATTCCCAGCTCGAGCCGGTCAGGTCCTGGACATCAGCCTGAACCGCGAACTCGACGCCAGCCGAGTGACATGGATCGCCACTGCCAATGATCCGGATCGGATTCCGGAATCCTTATGGAGTTCTGGATCGAGCAGGCCATCGGCGTGGTCAAGTCGATGCTGAAACAGCTGCATCTTCGATAGGGTGCACGGCAGGACGTGCCAGGACTGAAGCCCCCGTCCCCGATCGCCTATCTAAGTGCACACTCAGATGTAGTTGATCGAGCAGGCCTCGGCCCGAATGGTGGCGGCTGGCCGCACCTAGCTGCGGCCGCAGGACCTGCCGCGAGAACGGAGGGGACAGGGACTCGAATTCGGCGGCACCAGTTTTCTGGAGTGCAGCTTGTGGACGGACTTTGCGCCGTTCGATGATCACACAAGCGGTAGGATGCGATGCGGGCAGCCCAGGGTTGGCTGAACGACTATCGGCGGATTGGCCAAGGGAAGTCCGCAATTCACAGTGGTGGTGACGCCCCATACGGCGCATCGGCTGATGGGCAAGGCTAGCTTATGGGTGAACGGCCAGCTTTGCGCTGCTGGTCTATGCCAGCGCCTGGCTCAAATGCCATGAATCGGCTTGCTTTCTGGCTGGGCTCCTGAATTCGTTGCCGATGGGTTTCTACGGGCCCTCGCAACTGGTTCAGGATGCGCAACGCCATGACGTCAATGTGCGCCCCGTCGATGTCATGTCCAGCCACTGGGACTGCACCTTGGAGGCCAGTGAGACAGATGAGCCAGCTGTCCGGCTTGGGATGCGGCTTGTGTCTGGGCTCAAGGAAGACAGCGCGCGTCGAATAGTCGCTGCACGTTGCCAGCAGCCATTTCTGAGCACCGAGGACCTGGCCCTGCGGGCGGGCCTGGACGCGGCGGATCTGAGGACGCTCGCCAGTGCCGATGCCTTGTTCAGGCTTTCAGGTCATCGGCGCCAGCAGGTTACGGACGCGTCTGCCTTACATGCTGCGCCCGAACTTCTGAAGGGCGCACCTGTGGATGAAGACGTCCTGGAGTTGGATGAGGCCAAGGAGGGGGAGCAGATTGTCTTTGACTATGCATCCCTAGGGCTGACGCTACGCAGCCATCCTCTGGCACTGCTGCGTGATCAATTGACCGCACAGCGACTCCAGACCTCCAAAGATCTACACGGAGCTCCCGATGGACGACTCGTCAGGGCCTGCGGCCTAGTGACGACGCGGCAGCAACCTGCGACAGCCAAAGGGGTGGTGTTTGTGACACTGGAAGATGAGACCGGTACGGTCCAGGTCATCGTGTGGAAGGCATTGCGGGAGAGGCAGCGCAACACGTTGCTGTCGGCAAGATTACTCGCGGTCTACGGGAAGTGGCAGAGGGAGGGGAATATCTGCCATTTGATCGCACACCACTTGGTGGACATGTCGGAGCTGCTTGGGGACTTGGCAATGGCTAGCAGGGACTTTCGATAAGCCTCTCAGCACATCCTTTGGTTGAACAAACTTGTCTTCCATCCGACGGCTATCGACCCGTTACCGACCCTCACCTTGCGCCGCTAAGCGCTCGCTCTGCAGCGTTTGGTGCCGTTTACATGCTGACAATGACCTCGCGGTCATGCTCGCATTGCGGTCTGTCTGACCGCCCTGAATCTTGCCCGTAGTCATAGGCGAAGCCGTCTCGTCCTAAACTCAGGCAAACCGGACGGCTCGAACAATGGGGCTTGCTCTCGAATCCGCGGACCACAAAAAGCCTCCGAGATCACTGCTCTAGGAGCACTTACCCTTGCGCTTATTCCTCCAGGTGCTAAATTCTGGTCAAGGGGGGAGAATTACAAATGGTCTACGTTGACAACGCCGAGGTTCAGAGGCACGGCTATGCGTGGTTCCACCTCATGGCAGATAGCATTCAGGAACTGCACGAATTCGCTGTCGGCATCGGGTTGCCCCCGCGCGCCTTCCATCGCGGAGCGCTTCATCCCCACTATGACGTTACTGCTGGCCAACGTCAGCGCGCGCTCCGGCACGGCGCAGTTGCCATTTCCACTCGAGATGCTGTGCAGATTGGACGGCGTATCGCACAACCGGCCCGCAGGGCGGCTGTCGATTGTTCCCAGCTTTGTCTATTCGCCTGAACCATCGAACACGCCGTGTATCTCGCAGCTGATTCTCTCGATGATCTTCTGTTCAAGGTATACAAACAGGTCCTTGCACGCGGCACCGCCATAAAGCCATCCAAGGGTCCAGCGCGCGAGATCACCGGCACACTCCTGAAGCTCTCGGCCCCACGAGTCCGCCTCAGCAGATCCGAGTCGCGAGGTCGCCTGTTTAGTTGTCTGGGCGAGTTGCTGTGGATACTCGCCGGCAGCAACCGGCTAGATTTCATCCAGCACTACATCCCGAGTTACCACGAATTCTCCGACGACAAGAGAACCGTCTACGGCGCTTACGGGCCGCGACTGTTTGGCAATTCACCGAATGACCAAGTCCCACGTGTTATCCAGTTGCTGAAGGAGAAGCGCGAGTCTAGGCAAGCCGTCCTGCAACTGTTTGACCGCTCCGACACTCTGGAACCCCACCTCGACATACCCTGTACCTGCACGCTGCAGTTCCTGGTGCGTGGCAATCGGCTCCACATGTTGACATCCATGCGCTCCAACGACGCTTGGCTCGGTCTGCCCCATGACGTGTTCGCATTTACCATGTTGCAGGAGTTGATCGCCCGATCGTTGGGCATTGAGTTAGGCGAATACAAACACGCGGTCGGTAGTTTGCATCTCTACGACAAGGATCGTGACAAAGCCACCAAGTTCCTAGACGAGGGCTGGCACCTACATCGCCCAATGCCACCAATGCCACAAGGCGATCCGTGGGCTGCCGTAAAGAGTCTCGTCGCCTTTGAGAAGATAGTGCGCACCGGACGTGGCACGATATCGAATTACCATGAAGCGTTAGATCCCTACTGGGCAGATTTCGCCACCTTGCTGATGATCCACAAGGCAGGCTCTGTCAAAAGCAACCAGCCGGAAATAAGGCGTCTGCGACGACGCATCCACGACGACGTCTACTCGCTTTACATCAGGAGGCGCGAAAACATTGCCCCCGAGAAGAATCAGTTGTCGCTCTTCAACCCAAAAACAGTACCGACTAAGGATTTGAAATGAAAGGCCCCGAGAAAGAGCTTCGGGCTCAGCAGCTTGAAGAACAGTTGATGAAATTCCATCATGAGCAGATGCCGCTGACCGGCGTCGTCCCCTTCGAGAACATGCTGTCCTTCGTAGCTCAGCTCATCGACAGTCTTCAGCGCATCGAGTACGTGCATAAGATCCGGGCACGGCCCATCAGCCCGTTGCGTGCCGACCCGAAGAGTGAGTTGTTTGATCCCATCAGGGCCGCCATACTCATGGCGGCAAATGGGAATCGGGAAGAAGCCTTCTGGCTGGTGTTCTTGGCGACGCATTGCGGCCGTAACCTGCGTACTGAATGGTTGCTGGCACGCGAGCTGTACGGCGCGTACGAGGACGCGCCCTGGACTTGGGCGCGAGTCTCCGCATACCCGAAGGCATACAGCGAATGGCTTGAGGACAACCGCGCTCTCTTTCAGGGCAAGTTCGGGAATCACCGAAAGTACGAGTCGCTCAAGCAGGGCGCGCGCGGGACTGGAATCGTCGTCAGGACCTATGTTGAATGGGTCAAGGGGCACGACTCGCACGAAAAGATGATCGCCAGCGCGCTGGCTCGGGCCAAGAGCAATCCACGGCAAGCGTTCGCACTGCTCTACGACTCGATGGCCGTCGTCATGAGTTTCGGACGAACGGGGCGCTTTGATTACCTCACCATGCTCGACAAAGTGGGGCTCGCGGCGATTGACGCCAACTCGACCTATATGAACGAAGCCACCGGTCCCAAGAAAGGGGCGCGTCTACTATTCGATGGGCAGATCGACTCGAATACCAGCGCTCGAGCCCTTGAGGCGCGCGTAGCTGCCCTGGAGAAGCATCTCGGCGTAGGTATGCAAGTTATGGAAGACGCCATGTGCAACTGGCAGAAGAGCCCCCGTAGGTACCTACCATTTCGCGGGTAGGTCAGCTCCATGTGTAACGCTTCTTCAGAAAGTTGAGCTTTTCCCGAGGCAACAGACCTCGATGCTGCAGTTGGCCGACCACGATGCCCGGCGACACCGAGAGATTCCGCGCGAACCGCATGATGCTCTTGAACTCATGAGGAAGTACCCGCAACGCGGCCTCCTGCGACGGTGGAATCAGGACCTTCTCTGCGAAATCGTTAGCTTCCAGCTCCTCCGTCGCGTCCATGTGTCGCTTTTCTGACCATTCGAGGAATAGACGATCCTCGTGCAGGACCAGATGACCTGCTTCGTGGAAGAAGGTAAACCAGAAACTGTCGTCCCGCAGATACCGTGCGCTGAGCTGGAGGATGGCTTGACCGTTCCTGACCTGCGTTGCACCGCTTGCCGGGCACCCTCTAGGGGCTCTGACTATGACAACGGCTACACCGCAGGCTGCGCACTTGTGTTGGAGCTGCGGCAGGAACTCGGATGGACTCTGAATCCTGGTGAGCGGCTTCAACTCAGGCAAAAGGCGCTCGAAATCCGTACGTGACCATTGAGCTGTGCGAATGTGGCCCGCAGCCAATTCACCCTGTCTGAGCCACGCAGCAGCAGCAGCGGCTTGTAGGGTGAAAACGGGAGACGTTCTGTATGCGGCAAGACCGGCACGTTCGGAAAGCCAGGCTTCCCGCCATTCATCAACACTCGACACACCAAAGAAGGCGAACGCATGGCGGAGCTTATCCGTGAAAGTGCTCGCGGCCTCAAGCCATCCGAATTTCGCCATATCGACGAATGGAAGACTGGAGACCCATGCACGGGTGTCATCGTGAATCGATTTGAGAGCCTGTCGGTACTGCGCCTCGCGTGCCAGCCAGAACCTAGGAGTGCCACCGATTTGGGCCGCAAGCTTTTCGGCGCGCGCTTCGTCGATGGGCAAATCCCCATCGAGCACCCGATGAAGCTCTCTTTCCGCGATGCCAAGAGCGCTGGCAACGGTCGCTTGTTCCAGGCCTTTCTTCTGCGCGAGTTCGCGAATGGTTTCGCCAGGAGGAGAAGCCCAAGCTGGGAAAAATTCAGCGTAGACGCTCAACTGCCACTCCCGATGCGGACAACCTTGAGCCTCGTCACTCGGGCCCAGTCAATCGTTTCGCCGTTCATCGGCACGCTTTGCTGATTCGCATTGCAGTACAGGCTTAGTACTTCGCTCAATTGGAACCTTAGCATTCCATGCCCCTGTGTGCAATTCTCAATTCCGAGCCCCATATCAAACAGTTCGGCGACAGTGTCAACCGCGCTCATATCGGCCAGCGCCCGGCGCAGCGCTTTACTGCCCAACTCTCCAAGCTCCCGCTTTGCCCTCGTTGGGCTTTCACAAGTGGCACGTAACTCCCTTGTCTGAAACGCAATCTCGAGTGGCATAACGCCTGAATTGTCGGCGAATTGTTGCACGGGCCCTCTCGATCGTTGACTGTCAGGGTCAAAGCGATCGTGAGGTTCCACGTTGCGACCAGTCGCCAACCTGCCATTTTCTGTATGAAAGTACATGCTTTTATTGAGCCACCGGAGCGATGCACTTTTTAGCCGGCGCGCTGGCTGAGGTCGAGAATCCCTGTTTTTTGCAGCAAAGTGGAAAAATGCATCAATCTCAGAGATTTTGGACACTAACTTCAGAAAAGTAGGCACCTTTTTTAGATACCTCCAACCGCACGTTCTGGTGCATGGACCGCACAGACGTGGCGCACAATTGGCTCGATTTTTGCTTTATCTTGGTGCAATTCGGCAAATGCCGTTTTTTTGCACCAAAAACAAGCATTTCATTACGCGAGGTTCTCATGGAAGCACTCAAACAGGGCGCGGATGTCCTGTTCATCCTGCTTGGCGCCATCATGGTTCTGGCCATGCACGCTGGTTTTGCATTTCTGGAGCTCGGCACCGTCCGGCGCAAAAACCAGGTCAATGCACTGGTCAAGATCCTGGTGGACTTTTCCGTGTCCACGGTCGTCTATTTCCTGTGCGGCTATGCGGTTGCGTATGGCACCAGTTTTTTCATTGGTGCCGAACAGTTAGTGGCCAAGAGCGGCTATGACCTGGTCAAATTCTTCTTTCTGCTGACCTTCGCTGCCGCCATTCCCGCCATCATTTCCGGCGGCATTGCCGAGCGCGCCAAGTTCTGGCCGCAGTTGATCGCGACGGCCGCCATCGTCGGTTTTGTCTATCCCTTCTTCGAAGGCATCGCCTGGAATCAGCACTTTGGCGTTCAAGCCTGGATCAAGGCCCTCACCGGCGAGGAGTTCCACGACTTTGCCGGCAGCGTGGTGGTGCATGCCGTGGGCGGCTGGATTGCCTTGCCGGCCGTGCTGCTGCTGGGGGCACGCAGCAATCGCTACCGCAAGGATGGCGCCATGTCGGCCCATCCGCCCTCCAGCATCCCTTTTCTGGCACTGGGCGCCTGGATCCTGGTGGTCGGCTGGTTCGGCTTCAACGTCATGAGCGCACAAACACTGGACAAGATCACCGGCCTGGTGGCGGTGAACTCGCTCATGGCCATGGTGGGCGGCACACTGGTGGCGCTGCTGCTGGGCAAGAACGACCCCGGCTTCGTGCACAACGGCCCGCTGGCCGGTCTGGTTGCCGTATGCGCCGGCTCCGACCTGATGCACCCGCTGGGGGCGCTGGTGGTCGGCGGCATCGCCGGCGCCATCTTTGTCGTCATGTTCACGCTGACGCAGAACAAATGGAAGATTGACGATGTGCTGGGCGTCTGGCCACTGCACGGCCTGTGCGGAACCTGGGGCGGTTTGGCCGCCGGCATTTTCGGCAGCAAGTCGCTCGGCGGCCTGGGCGGCATCTCTTTCAGTGGCCAGCTCATCGGTACGGCCATGGGCGTGATGTGGGCGCTGGCGGGAGGTTTCGTTGTTTACGGCCTGCTCAAGCTCACGCTTGGGCTGCGCTTGAGCCAGGAGGAAGAATTCAACGGCGCTGACTTGTCCATCCACCGAATCGGCGCGAGCCCGGACCGCGAAGCCAACTGGTAATTCCAGAGGGCGCCCACTGAAAATGGGCGCCTGTTGTGCGTTTGCAGCCACTTTTCATGGTTTGGGCGCATGGATTGGCGATTTATTTGAGTATTTTTCTTGGATTCGCGCATAATGGGCATATATCGCCCTAAAACGGCGGTATGAATTTGCGGTGATTAAGTCGGTTTTGCGTCTGCTTTAAGTCTTCATTGGTTTGTTGCTCGCGGCTATCAGACTCCATCGCCTTACCTGAGTCTTTTTGAGGAGTCCATTCATGGGCAACAAACTTTACGTGGGCAACCTGCCCTATTCTTTCCGCGACGAAGATCTGCAGAAGGCCTTCAGCCAGTTCGGCACCGTCTCCAGCGCCAAGGTCATGATGGAACGCGACACCGGTCGCTCCAAGGGCTTCGGCTTTGTCGAGATGGGCAGCGATGCCGAAGCGCAAGCTGCTATCAGCGGCATGCACGGCCAGCAGCATGGCGGCCGTGGCCTGGTGGTCAACGAAGCGCGTCCGATGGAGCCGCGCCCCCCCCGTAGCGGTGGCTTCGGCGGCGGCAATGGCGGCGGCGGTTACGGCGGTGGTGGTGGCGGCGGCTACGGCGGCGGTCGTCGTGAAGGCGGCGGCGGCGGTGGTTACGGCGGTGGCCGCAACTACTAAGCATCGATTCGCTGCTTCCATCCAAAAGGGCCCTCGTGGCCCTTTTTTCATGCCTGCGTTTGGTTACCGACCTAGCGCCAACCCCACTTGTGTGGGAAACATTTCTATGGCAAAAACCGAATCGCGACGGCTAGGAGGCCGCCGCACAGGATTGCGGTGATCTGTCAAATTCGCATCGTTGACACACATTGATTGCGTTTTTAGGGACTCCATCGCTCGTTTTCAAGTTTTTCAGGAGTCCCTGCATGGGCAATAAACTTTACGTCGGTAACCTGCCTTATTCGGTGCGAGACGAAGATTTGCAGCAAGCCTTCAGCCAGTTCGGCACCGTCTCCAGCGCCAAGGTCATGATGGAGCGGGACACCGGCCGCTCCAAGGGCTTCGGTTTTGTCGAAATGGGCAGCGATGCCGAGGCGCAAGCCGCCATCAACGGCATGAATGGCCAGCCGCTGAGCGGTCGTAGCATCGTGGTCAACGAGGCACGTCCGATGGAACCGCGCCCCCCCCGCAGTGGCGGTTATGGTGGCGGCGGCGGCGGTGGCTACGGTGGCGGCCGACGTGAAGGCGGCGGTGGAGGTGGCTACGGCGGAGGAGGTGGTGGTGGCGGTTATGGTGGTGGCAACGAAGGCGGAGACGGTGGTTTCCGCAGCCCCTACGGCAACCCGCGCGGCGGTGGCGGCGGACGTCGCGGCTACTGATCCGTCATGGATACGAAAAGGCCCCTTGGGGCCTTTTTTGTTACCCACGCTTCTCAGCGCATGCGCAAAGCGCTATATTTTTTATAGCGTCATCAGAACTTTTCGGGGCGCAGCACAGCGACATCGGCAAAGAACAGGGTCAAGCCGTAATGCGGGGCATAGGTCGCCAGCACATGGCGGGCAATGGCGTCGGCCACGGCATCGTCGCAGATCACCTTGAGCTCGATGGTGCGGTCGGCCTCCCAACTGCCTTCCCGCGTGGCGTAGCCGCTGCCGCCGCGCACATCGTGCACGGTGTAACCATGGGCGCCGGCCTGGCGCACGTCGCTCACCAACCGCTTTTCCAGGGCCGCCTCGGCAATGATCACCAGCAGCTTCTTCGGGTGTTTGGTCATCTCGGTCTCCCCTCAGGCCAGGCGCTGGGCGAGCGCGAAATACAGCGGGATGCCCAGCACAATGTTGAACGGAAAGGTCACGCCCAGCGCCGCCGTGATTGACAGCGCCGCATTGGCCTGTGGCAGGGCGATGCGCATGGCGGTGGGGGCAGCGATGTAGCTGGCACTGGCGGCCAGGGTCGCCAGCACCGTCACACCACCCAGGCTGAGCCCTAGAGCACGGCCGACCAGGGCGCCCAGCACGGCCAGCACCGGCGGCGCCAGCAGGGCAAAGCCGAGCAGGCGCAGACCATAACGCCGCAGTTCGCCCAGACGGCCGCCAGCCACCAGTCCAAGCTCCAGCAGGAACAGCGCCAGCACGCCCTTGAACGGATCGATGAAGACGTTCTTGATGGACGCCGTTCCCGCCTCACCCATCACCGCGCCGATCAGCAGCCCGCCGGCCAGCAACAGTACCGATTTGCCGAGGAAAACATCGTGCGCCAGCTCCTTCCAGCGGATGCGCCCCGGTGTTGTATCGGCGCCGAGCCGCGCCAGCAAAATGCCCGCAATCAAGCCTGGCGCTTCCATCAGCGCCACCCACAGCGCAGCATGGCTTTCCAGCGCCACGCCGCGCTTTTGGAGATAACTACTGGCCACGGCAAAGGTCACGACGCTGACCGAACCGTAGTGCGCCGCCAGCGCCGCGCTGTCCACGGCACTCAAACCCAGGCGACGCAACACGGGCACCAGCAAGAACGGAATAGTGAAGCCGAGCGCCAGACACGCCGCCACCTGCGGCGCCAGCACCAGCAGGGACTGCTTGCTCAACTCGATGCCGCCCTTCAGCCCGATGGCGAGCAAGAGGTAGATGGAGAGGGTTTCGTAGAGAGCTTCGGGCAGGCGCAGGTCGCTCTTGAACCAACGCGCCAGCACTCCGAGCAGAAAGAAAAGCACGACGACATCCAACATGGCCGACATGATGCCAGCGTCGCGAAGTCCCCGTGCTATCCGGGGTCAGGCGTCGGTACGGCGGTGCTTGCGCGGACGGCCTGCCAGCAGGCGATCGAACCAGGCATTGGGCAGCAGGCGCAGCAGTTTGGCGACCACGCCCATCTGCCACGGGATAACGCGGTAGCTTGCCCCGGCCTCGATCGCCCGGTACGCGCGTTCGGCAAAAGCCTCGGCGCTCATCAGAAAGGGCATGGCATAGCGGTTTTGCCGCGTCAGCGGCGTGTCGATGTAACCCGGGCTCAATGTCACCACCTTCACGCCACTGGCACGCAATTCGCCACGCAAGCTCTCGCAATAACTGATCACGCCGGCCTTGCTGGCACAGTAGGCTCCGTGGCCGGGCAGACCGCGGATACCTGACACGCTGGCCATACCCACCAAGCGACCGGAGCCACGCTGCACCATCGCGTCGATGAAAGGATGGAAGGTGGCGGCCAAGCCGATGTTATTGGTTGCCAGGGTCTGCACCATCACATCCAGATCCGAGCGCTCGGCCGTGTCCATGCCGATGCTGATGCCGGCATTCGCCACCACCACATCGGGCACGCCCTGCGCCGCCAGGCATGCCCGTCCTGCCGCCACGGTGCTGTCGATATCCGCCACATTGGCGCTATAGATTTGATAGCTATCCGCGCTTATTTCAAGCTGCCTGCACCATGATTCGATCTCCTGCGTGCGGCGTCCCACCAGCGCCAGCCGGTAACCGGCCTGGTGAAACCGCTTGGCCAGCGCCTGGCCGATGCCGCTGGAGGCGCCGGTGATAAAGACCAGCTTACGCATCAGGCTTATTTCTTGGGATCCGGAACCAGCGTGCCGCGCACCCGGCCGTGCAATTGCATGATCTGATCGACATTGTCGAACTCCATGCTGTTGGCCGTGAACCGGTCATTGCCACGCGTCAATTCGACCGGCTTGTGCGATTTGACAATCTCGGTGTCCATGTAGGCATGCAGAAATTCACCGTGGTAGCTCATGCGTGGGATCATTTCGCCCGACGGTTCGACGAAGGGGTCGCGCACCACCAAGGCGTTGCCGATGAGTTGCACTTCCGAGTTGTCACTGTTGGTGAGCGCCCGGTTGGCAGTGGCGGTGGTGAGGCGCCCCTTGCTGCTGAAGGAGCGGATGCGCGCCTTGTCGATCTCCAGCGTATCGGTGTCCGGGTAGTGGCGCGCCTCGGTGCCGAAAATCTCGCTTTTCAGGCGGCCCGAGACATCAAACGTCTTGACCGAGAACTGATGCATGAAGTAATCCGGCTCATGCTTGGCCGGCTGGTCCGGGGCAGGCGCCTCGAACACGGGCGTGCTGCGCACCAGCCAGTAGGTCCCAAGGGCCAGCACGCCCATCAGGATGATGGGCAGATAGATCGAGATGCGATCCCAGGTCGCGCGCAACAAGCGGATCACTGTTGCCACTCCGCGAGCAGATCAGCATAACGGCCGCTGGCCATCAGAAGCACATCGCAGAACTCGCGCGCGGCACCGTCTCCACCGCAGGCTCGTGTCACGTGGTGGGCCACGGCCCGTGCCTCTGCATGCGCGTTCAGCGGCGCGCAAGCAAATGCACAACGCCGCATGACCGCCAGATCGGGCCAATCGTCGCCGATCGCGGCGGCCTGCGTCCAGTCCAGGCCGAGCGTCTGCAGGACTTGCTCTGCCGCCGGTCGCTTGGCCTCGGTTCCAAAATGCGCATGGACGATGCCCAGCGCCTGCAGGCGCACGCGCAAGGCCTGGCTGTCACGCCCGGTGATCACCGCCGGCGTGATGCCGGCGCGCTGCAGCAATTTGAGGCCATGGCCATCCAGCGTGTGGAAGCGCTTGAGCGTCTCGCCGGCCTCGGAAATATACAAACCGCCATCGGTCAGCACACCATCGACATCAAAGAAGGCAACGCGGATGCCCTGGGCCTTGAGCAACAGCTCCGGGGGGAAATTCAGTGCCGGCGACGTCATCAGATCACCTTGGCACGCATCAAGTCGTTGCTGTTCAGGGCGCCGCACAAACGGCCCTCGGCGTCGACCACCAGCACACTGGTAATGCTTCGCAACTCCATCCGTTCAGCCGCCTCTACTGCTAGCGCGTCCGCGGTGATGGTGACCGGATCAGGATGCATGAACTGCCCGGCGGAGCCGGTGCGCAGATCCACGCCCTTTTCCAGCAGGCGACGCAGATCGCCGTCGGTGAAGATGCCCAGCACCCGGTCTTGTGCGTCGACGATCGCCGTGGCGCCCAGACCTTTCGCGCTCATTTCGCGCATTACTTCGCTGAAGCCTGCCTCAGGGGCCACCTTCGGTACGGCTTCGCCGCTGCGCATGACGTCCTCCACCAAGGTCAGCAACTTGCGCCCCAGCGCGCCGCCTGGGTGGGAACGTGCGAAGTCTTCGGCCTTGAAGCCGCGCGCATCGAGCAGCGCCACCGCCAGTGCATCACCCAGCGCCAGCTGCGCCGTGGTGCTGGCCGTCGGCGCCAGGTTCAAGGGACAGGCTTCTTTTTCGACCCCGCTGTCGAGCGCCAGGTCGGCATGGCGGGCCAGCGTCGAGTCCAGATGACCCGTCATCGCAATCAGCGGAACGCCCAGGCGCTTGAGCACAGGCAGGATGGCGGTGAGCTCGTCCGACTCACCACTGTTGGAAATGGCCAGCACCAGGTCGGTGGTCTTGATCATGCCCAGATCACCATGGCTGGCTTCCGCCGGATGGACAAACATGGCGGGGGTCCCGGTCGAGGCCAGTGTCGCCACCATCTTGCGACCAATGTGGCCACTCTTGCCCATGCCCATGACCACGACACGTCCTTCCACCTGCAGCATCAGCGCGACCGCCTGGGCAAAAGCGTCGCCGATGCGCTGGCGCAGACCGAGCACGGCGGCGGCTTCAATCTCCAGCGTCTCGCGGGCGAGTTGCAGCGCCTTGTCGGCATCGAACGGCCGGTCCGGGGTTTTGGGTGGGGTCATGTCGTGATTTTATCGGGCACGCTTGCTCTTGCTAGTATCAGGGTATGAGTGCGCTTGAACTCACCCTCATTTACCTGCTGGCCGCCGTGCTCGGTGTCGTGGTGTTTCGCAGCCTGAAACTCCCCCCGATGCTGGGGTATCTGGTGGTTGGCGTGGTGATTGGCCCCAATGCGCTGGCGCTGGCACAGAATTCCGCTGGCGTACGCCACCTGGCCGAATTCGGCGTGGTGTTCCTGATGTTCGCCATCGGCCTGGAATTCAACCTGCCCAAGCTGCGCTCGATGCGCCGCCATGTGTTCGGCCTGGGCTTGCTGCAGGTGCTGCTGACCATGGTGCTCACGGTGCTGGGTGCTTTCCTGCTGAACTGGCTGTTGCCTTCGCTCTGGAAAATCAGTTGGCAAACGGCACTGGCCTTGTCCGGCGTCATGGCCATGAGCAGCACGGCCATTGTGGTCAAGATGATGGCCGAGCGCCTGGAGCTGGAAAGTGAACACGGCAAGCGCGTCATGGGCATCCTGCTGTTCCAGGATCTGGCCGTGGTGCCATTGCTGGTGCTGATCCCGGCGCTGGGCAGCCCGGCCAATGAAATGTTCACAGCCCTGGGTCTTGCCCTGCTCAAGGCGGTGGTGTTGCTGGCCTTGTTGCTGATGGGTGGCCAACGCCTGATGCGCTGGTCGCTCACGCAGGTGGCCCGGCACAAGAGCAACGAGCTTTTCATGCTCACCCTGCTGCTGGTGACACTCGGCTTGGCCTGGCTGACGGAGCTGGCCGGTCTGAGCTTGGCGCTGGGTGCCTTCATCGCCGGCATGCTGATCTCGGAGACCGAGTACAAGCAGCAGGTGGAGACCGATATCCGCCCCTTCCACGATGTGCTGCTGGGGCTGTTCTTCATCACCATCGGTATGCTGCTGGACTGGCACATCCTCCTGCAGCGCTGGCCACTCGTACTGATGCTCATCGCGCTGTCCTTGCTGCTCAAGCTTTCGCTGATCACCTTGCTGACCCGCCTCATGGGCGCCTCCATGGGCGTGGCTCTGCGTACCGGGCTTTACCTGGCACAGGCCGGTGAATTCGGCTTTGTGTTGTTGTCGCTGTCCCACGAAAAAGGCCTGCTGGATGCGGCCCTGCTCAACCCGATTCTGGCGTCCATGGTTTTGTCGATGCTGGCAACACCGTTCGTGATCGCCTACAGCAACCGGATTGTGATGAAACTGGTCGCCAGCGAATGGCTGCAGCAGTCATTGCAGATGACCAATATCGCCCGCAAATCCATCAACACCAGCAAGCACGTGATCATCTGCGGTTATGGCCGTTGCGGCCAGAACCTGGCGCGCATGCTGGAGGGCGAGAAGATTCCCTACATGGCCCTTGACCTCGATCCGGACCGCGTCCACCAAGCCGCAGCGGCGGGCAACAGCGTGGTGTTCGGAGATGCCGCGCGGCTGCAGGCGCTGAGTGCCGCCGGTTTGAGCCGGGCCAGCGCCGTCGTGATCACCTACCTGGACGTACCGGGCGCCATGAAGGTGCTGGCCAATGTCCGCGCGCATGCACCGCAAGTGCCCGTCATCGTGCGCACACAGGACGATCATGCGCTTGACAAGCTGCGCGCCGCCGGGGCCACCGAAGTCGTGCCGGAAGCTATTGAGGGCTCTCTCATGCTGGCCAGCCACGCGCTGGCGCTGGTGGGAGTACCGATGCGCCGCGTGATCCGCATCGTGCAGGACCAGCGCGATGCGCGCTACAACCTACTGCGCGGCTATTTCCACGGTGCCGACGACAGCGCAGTGGATGAAGGCACGCAGGAGCGTCTTTCCAGCATCACCTTGCCGGCCGCGGCGCGTGTCATCGGCCAGCCGCTCAGCGCGCTCGCGCAGCTGATACCCGATGCCCGCGTCGTCAACCTGCGCCGCCATAACGGCAAGAATCTGGCACCGACCCAAGAGCTGCTGCTGGAAAGCGGTGACACACTGGTACTCTCCGGCCGGGCCGAGGCCCTGGCCATGGTGGAGGACAAGCTGCTCAAAGGCTGATGCTGCGCCGCGCAGTCCCCCTCATGGCCAGGCACACACAACGATGATTCACAGGTGACTCATGCAAGACCGCAACATCAACGACTATCTGCGACGCCATATTCGGACCGTTCCCAACTGGCCCGCTCCCGGTGTGCAATTTCGGGACATCACTCCGCTGCTGCAGGATCCAAAGGTGTTTCGTGTCATGGTCGACGCGTTTGTGCACCGCTACATGGACCCGGGTATGCGGCCCGATGTGGTGGCGGGCCTCGATGCGCGTGGTTTCATCCTCGGCTCGGTCATCGCCTACGAACTCGCGGTCGGCTTCATCCCGATCCGCAAGAAAGGCAAACTGCCCTTCACCACCGTGGAGGAGACCTATGAGCTCGAATATGGCAGCGCGACCGTTGAACTGCACACGGATGCCGTCAAGACAGGCGATCGTGTTCTGCTGGTCGATGACCTGATCGCCACCGGCGGCACCATGCTGGCCGGCAAGAAATTACTCGAAAAGCTTGGCGCCCATGTCATGGAAGGGGCCGCGATTGTCGACCTGCCCGAACTGGGTGGCTCGCAAAAGTTGCGTACCGCGGGTCTGCAACTCTTTACCTTGGTCGACTTTGCCGGAACCTGAGACGGCGCAATCAGTTCAGATCGCCGTATTGGGTCCGGCTCAGCACCGGATAGGGGTCTTTGGCCACGATCACCTCGGTATCTTCAAAGCCTGACGCTTGTGTGGCTGCCATGCCCACCGCCAGTGCGTGCCTCAGCGCGGCCACCTCATCGGCCCCGATGGGCTCAAAACGCGGCACTGTTTTCACCGGGGCAGCCGCTACGGCCACTTTAGGCGCCATGCCCTTGAGGCGATCATTGACACGCCAGTAGATGGCTGAAACCTGGATGTTGTGTTGTGCCTTGGCATGCACAACAATCTGCTTTTCCACTTCGGTCTGCCGCGGTGATTCGAGTGCAAGATCGCGCGCCAGATCCACCATGATGATGTAGCGGCCCCCTTGCGGCTCCAGCGACAGCACTTTGAAAGTGTAGCTGGCCGTCAGCACCCCGGCGTGCACCATGGCTTCACGGATCACGGCATACAACAACTCGCGCCGTTCCATGCGTTGTTGCCGGCGTCCTGTTGAACCGGGTTGCTGTCTGGCCCCCGCACTTTCTGGCGGCAGCGTCGTCTCTGGTGTTTTTTTGGCGAACCAGTTGGGAAGCAAGGACATAAGGTCTTTCATGAACTGCCGGACGCACGTCTGTTTTCTGCGCCGGATCCTCAAGGCAGTTTAGTAGCCCTTGCCCCGTCCCGCAGCCCCGCTTACTTACCGATACAGAATTTGGAAAAAATAACGCCCAGCAAATCGTCGGACGTGAACTCGCCGGTGATCTCATTGAGGGCGTTTTGTCCCAAGCGTAATTCTTCGGCCAGCAAGTCAAGCGACTGGGCCTGAGCGGCCAGGTGCTGAGCAGCCATGTCCAGATGTGTCTGCACGCGATGCAAGGCTTGGACGTGGCGCTCACGCGCGATGTACAGACCTTCCGGCGCGGCCTGCCAGCCGGCAATCTCCAGCAAACGACGACGCAAGGCATCCAGTCCTGCTCCGGTCTTGGCAGAGATGGCGAGGTCCTCCGACGTCGGAGCAATGCCACCGGCATCGGTTTTGTTCCAGACATTGAGCACCGGCACCCGCAGCGGCAGGTTGGCGGCCAAGGTGACGGCAATCGCCGCATCGGATTCGCGGTAGCTCGGCGTTTCGGCTCGCGTGAGATCGTGCAGGAACAGAACGGCATCGGCGGCTTCGATCTCTGCCCAAGCACGGGCAATGCCGATCTTCTCCACTTCGTCTTCGCTGTCGCGCAGACCCGCCGTGTCGATGACGTGCAACGGCACGCCCTCTATCTGGATGGTCTGCTGCACCTTGTCGCGCGTCGTGCCCTCCACCGGCGTCACGATGGCCAGCTCCGCACCCGCCAGGGCGTTGAGCAATGAGCTTTTACCGGCGTTGGGCTGGCCGGCGATCACGACCTTGATGCCTTCACGCAGCAAGGCGCCCTGTTTGGCGTGCTGCAACACCGTTGCCAGTTGCTGTTGCAGCTTGTTCAATTGTCCCTGGGCATCGGCCTTGCGCAAAAAATCAATTTCCTCTTCCGGAAAGTCGAGGGTGGCTTCCACCAGCATGCGCAAGTGGATGAGCGCGTCCCGCAAGGTGTGGATCTCACGCGAGAAATCACCCGCCAGCGATCGGCTGGCGCTGCGTGCCGCTGCTTCGGTGCTGGCATCAATCAGGTCGGCAATCGCCTCGGCCTGCGCCAGATCGATCTTGTCGTTCAGGAATGCGCGTTCCGTGAACTCGCCGGGTTTGGCCACACGCAGACCGGGCAAGCGTGCCTGCCCCGTGGCAGGATCGATTTCCGTTGCTGCTTCGAGACAGCGCGCCAGCAACAGCTGCAGCACCACTGGTCCACCATGTGCCTGCAACTCCAACACGTCCTCCCCGGTGTAGGAATGGGGGCCCGGAAAATGGATTGCAAGGCCGTGGTCCAGTGGCGCGCCTTGCCGGTCCTTAAAAGGAAGGTAGGTTGCGTGCCTGGGGCTCAAGGCGTTGCCGCACACAGCCGCGATCAGGCTCTCCAGATTTTGGCCGCTCACGCGCACGATGCCCACGGCCCCGCGCCCGGGGGCGGTGGCAATGGCGGCAATCGGTTCCTTGTGTCGTGCGAGCATGGCGTCTGGTGCTGGATGGAAAAGGGCCGCTTGCGCGGCCCCGGTTGATCACTTGAACTTCGGCAAGTTGAACTGTGGCGGAACACCCATGCGCTTGTTGATGATCCATTGCTGGGCAATCGACAGGATGTTGTTGGTCAACCAGTACAGCACCAGTCCGGCCGGGAAAGCAAAGAACATCACACTGAAAACCAACGGCATGATCCACATCATCTTGGCCTGCATCGGATCCGGCGGTGCCGGGTTGAGTGCGGTCTGCAACATGGTGCTCAGCGTCATGAGCAAGGGCAGGATGTAGTAGGGGTCCTTGGCCGACAGGTCGGTCACCCACAGAATCCAGGGTGCATTGCGCATTTCCACACTGGACAGCAGCACCCAGTACAAGGCAATGAACACCGGGATCTGGATCATGATTGGCAGGCAACCACCCATCGGGTTGACCTTCTCTTCGCGGTAGATGCGCATCATTTCCTGCTGCATCTGCTGCGGGTTGTCCTTCAGGCGCTCACGCATTTCCATGATGCGCGGGTTGATCGCTTTCATCTTGGCCATGCTGGCATAGGCCTTGGCATTGAGCCAGTAAAAAGCGGCCTTCAGCAACACCACCAGCGCCACAATGGACCAGCCCCAGTTACCGATCAGGTGCTCCAGCTTGTCCAGCAGCCAGTACAGCGGCTTGGCCAGAATCGTCAACCAGCCGTAGTCCTTCACCAGCTCCAGTCCAGGCGCCAGTGTTTCGAGCTTCTTTTCTTCCTGAGGACCGACAAAGAAGCGCGCCTCCACCGTCTTGCTGCTGCCCGGGGCCACCGCTTCGAGCGGCGTGATCATGCCAACGGCATAAAGGTTGTTATCGACTTTGCGCATGAACAGATCACGCTTGATGCCGTCGCCCAGTAGCCAGGCACTGGCAAAGTAGTGCTGCACCATGGCGACGTAGCCGTTTTCCGCCTGCTTTTCGATCTCAACCTTGTTCTTCTCGATGTCGCTGAATTCCACTTTCTGGTATTTCTTGGCGTCGGTGTAGACCGCCGGGCCGGTGAATGTGGAATAGAAGGACGAGTCTTCGCCCACCGGCTTGTTGCCATCACGCACCAATTGCAGGTACAGCTGCGGAGCGACGGCGGCCGGGCTGTTGTTCACGACCTCGTGCTTGACACCCAGTGCATAGCTGCCACGTTTGAGGGTGTAGGTTTTGACCAGCTTGACGCCGCCGACCTCGGGTGATTCGAACTTCACCACCAACTCGTCTGCACCATCCTTCAGTTCACGTTCGCCGGGTGCGATGACCATCACGGTTTTGTGGGTCGGATAAGTACCGCCTGCAGCGCCAGCAATCAGGCCTGTTTGCGACACATAGACGCGGTCCTTGTTCTCATCCAGCAGCACGAAGTTCTTGCCGGCTTCCTTCAGGTCGCGGTGCTTGAGAAATTCCGACTGGACAAGGGAACCGCCTTCGGTGTCAAAGGTCAGTTTCAGAACATCCGTGCTGACCACCACGCGTTCACGTGCCGCGGCAGGCTTGCTGCTCACATCGGCAGTCGCAATCTGGGCGCTGCCTGCAGGTGTCTGCGCCGCCACCGGCGGTGCACCGACCGCCGTACTGGCGGCTGGTGTTGCCGTAACCGGGGGCTTGGACTTCGGAAAGAAGGTGGCCTGATGGCCGTTGTGGATTTGCCATTGATCCCACAGCAGGACCATGGAAAAACCAAAGACCACCCACAGAATGGTGCGGCGAATATCGTTCATGAAGACTTCTTTTGAGAGGGAAGAGGAAGCAAACGGGTCAGGAAACGGGGCCGTTCTTCCGGCACCGGATCATGACCACCAGCACACCAGGGATGACAACGTGCCAGGCGATGCAGCGTCAGATAACTCCCTGCCGCAGCGCCGTGCTTTTCCAGCGCAGACAGAGCATACAGGGAACAGGTAGGCTCAAAACGGCAAGCTGATCCCAACCACGGGCTCAGCAGCAGACGATACGCACGAACCAGCGCCATCAATGCGGATTTCATCATGCGCCCGCCCTGATTTGAGCGCTTGCGGCAAGACCGAACAATTGTTCGATCTCCATTCGGACAGCCTTTTTCAGTTCGTCCGAACTGGCACTTTTGAAATGTGCGCGATCGAAAGCGGAACGCAAGCGCACGACATGGGCAGCTTGGGGTAAAGAAGATTCGAAATGATCGGCAATGCTGTAAATCTGACGCTTGATCAAATTTCGGGTAACAGCACGCCGGGCCCATCGTTTGGGCACCATGGCCCCGATCCATGTTTGGTCGAGGCTGAAGAGCTCTGGTTTAGACGGCAGCGCCAGTTGTGATTGGCTCTCAGTCGCCATAACCGGTGCGGAACTGTGCATGGCGAAATGGGTCGTTCGTGCGACGGTACGACCTGCCAAGACGGCCTGAAACTGCTCTCTTGTTTTCAGCCGTTGCACGTGAGCGTCGCGCGGGAATCGCGTCTCAGCTTTGTGCTGAACGGCTGACGATTAGACAGCCAGGCGCTTGCGGCCCTTGGCGCGGCGTGCGTTGATCACGGCGCGGCCACCACGGGTCTTCATACGGACCAGGAAGCCATGGGTACGCGCGCGGCGAATTTTGGAAGGCTGGTAAGTGCGTTTCATTTTGAAATCCTTGGAGATTCAGCTCAAAAATATGTGTTTGACTTGTACCGGTTTCGTCGTCCGCCATCTCGAAGCAGACGCGCGCAATACATGCCCACATCACCCTGAACAATCAGGGAAACCCAAGATTATCGCAAATTTTCTCAATCCTGGCAATGTCTTGCAGCGCTTTTATCGCGTAGTGGGACAAAGTCATGATTGACGAAAAAAATTGTGGATAAATTCTTGATAAATTACAATTCTAAGCATCACAAACAATAACTATCCACAGAAATCGCCACCCACCATGACAGAGGGACAATTCAACAGCCACCCTGGCTCTGTGGGCAACGAAGCGGGACAAAGCCTGTGGCAGGCCTGCGTTGATCATCTGGCGCAAGAATTGCCGGAGCAACAGTTCAACACCTGGATCAAACCGCTACTGGCCCATGTGGCAGACGACTTGTCCAAGGTCACTCTTTTTGTCGCCAACCGTTTCAAGCTCGATTGGGTCCGCGCGCAATACAGTGCTCGCATTGCCGCATTGTTGGAAAAAATCTACGGCCAGCCTGTCTCTGTTGAGTTAGCGCTCACCCCCAGAGAAAACAATCAAAAAACGTCAATCTCTGCCAGTTCCGTTGATTTTTATCCCGGGGAAGAGGTGCTTGCATCGGTCGAGGAAAAATCCCTTGGCAACACCCGAAATCGGCTTAATCCAGCCTTGACCTTCGACACATTGGTGGAAGGTACGGCCAATCGCATGGCTCGGGCTGCGGCCATGCATGTAGCCAGCTCACCAGGCCAGCTCTACAACCCCTTGTTCATCTACGGCGGTGTCGGCTTGGGTAAAACCCACTTGATGCATGCTGTTGGCAATCGTCTATTGGCCGAACATCCCAACGCCAAAGTTCTCTACATCCATGCAGAACAGTTTGTCTCGGATGTGGTTAAAGCCTATCAGCGCAAGACGTTTGACGAATTCAAGGACAAGTATCACTCGCTGGATCTGCTGCTGATTGACGATGTCCAGTTCTTTGCCAACAAAGAACGTACGCAAGAGGAGTTTTTCAATGCCTTTGAAGCACTGTTGGCCAAGAAATCCCACATCGTGATGACCAGCGATACCTATCCCAAAGGCCTCGCTGACATTCACGAACGCCTCGTCTCACGCTTTGATTCCGGTCTGACTGTGGCGATCGAGCCACCTGAGCTCGAAATGCGGGTTGCGATTCTAATCAACAAGGCGCTGGCAGAAGGCACTGAAATGCCGGAAGAAGTGGCTTTCTTCGTGGCCAAGAACGTGCGCTCCAACGTTCGTGAGCTTGAAGGTGCGTTGCGCAAAATCCTGGCTTATTCACGCTTCAACCAGAAGGAAATCTCCATCCAACTGGCCCGCGAAGCCCTGCGCGACCTGCTGTCGATACAAAATCGTCAAATTTCGGTGGAAAACATTCAGAAAACGGTGGCCGACTATTACAAGATCAAGGTCGCCGACATGTATTCCAAAAAACGTCCCGCCAGCATTGCCCGGCCACGGCAGATTGCCATGTACCTGGCCAAGGAGCTGACGCAGAAAAGCCTGCCCGAGATCGGTGAACTGTTTGGAGGTCGTGATCACACCACGGTGCTGCATGCCGTGCGTAAGATTTCTGCTGAACGACAACAACTGACCGAGCTGAACCAGCAGTTGCATGTACTGGAACAGACCCTGAAGGGCTAGTCAGTGGAGGACAAACGCTTGAAATCTCATCCAAACAACAACACTGGGGATAGTTTCTGGACAACTAGCAGGTTATCCACAGAAGAAAGCCAAAAGTCAAAGTTGTTCATGTTCAACCAGTGCGTTAAAACATGACTGCACACAGTTTTCAATAGCAGCCAAGTCGTTGATAAAAAAAGGGAAAATGGCGATATCCACAGAAATGGACGCCCTTTAACTACTACTACTAATTTGAAATAGAGAAATTAAGGAAGAGGTTGACATGATCGTCCTGAAGGCAACTCAAGACAAAGTGCTATCGGTGCTGCAATCGGTGGCAGGCATTGTTGAGCGTCGGCATACCTTGCCGATCCTCGCCAACGTGCTGATTCGAAAGACTGGGAGCGCTCTGCAATTCACCACGAGCGACCTGGAGATTCAGATCCGGACCACCGTGGATTTCGACGGAGATGCCGGTAATTTCACGACCACAGTGGGTGCGCGCAAGCTGATCGACATCCTGCGCACCATGCCGGCAGATCAGACGGTTTCTCTCGAATCTGCCCAGGCCAAGTTGATTCTCAAAGGTGGCAAGAGCAAATTCACGTTGCAGACTCTGCCCGCTGAGGACTTTCCGCTGGTGCAGGAATCGGCCAGCTTCGGCCCCTCGTTCAGTGTGCCGCAAAAAACATTGAAGGATTTGCTCAGCCAGGTGTCATTTGCCATGGCGGTGCATGACATCCGGTATTACCTCAACGGTATTTTGTTTGTGGCTGAAGGCAAGCAGTTGAGTCTGGTGGCTACCGACGGTCACCGACTGGCATTTGCCTCTGCCACACTCGATGTCGAGGTACCACGTCAGGAAGTGATCCTGCCGCGCAAGACGGTGCTGGAAATGCAGCGTCTGTTGAGCGATGCCGATGGTGCCATCGAGATGCAATTCGCCAACAACCAGGCCAAGTTCAGTTTTGAAGGCATGGAATTCGTGACCAAGCTGGTGGAAGGCAAGTTCCCCGATTACAACCGCGTCATTCCGAAGAACCACAAGAACGGCATCACCTTGGGTCGTCAGGCGCTGTTGGCTAGCTTGCAGCGCACAGCCATCCTGACCAGCGACAAGTTCAAGGGTGTTCGCCTGAACATCGACCCGGGCACCTTGCGCGTGGCATCCAACAATGCCGAGCAGGAAGAAGCGGTGGATGAACTGGACATCGACTACAACGGCGACAGCATCGAGATCGGTTTCAATGTGACTTACCTGATCGATGCATTGGCCAACATGGACCAGGACATGGTGAAGGTAGAGCTGTCGGATTCCAACAGCTCAGCCTTGGTCACCATTCCGGAGAATGCCAATTTCAAGTATGTCGTGATGCCGATGCGTATCTGAAGCTGAGCAGACAGCAGGCTGCAACCCGCCATGGACATTGGGTCCATCGCGGGTTTGGTCATTCAAGAGTTTGAGAAATCGATAGAGAAGTTAGTCATGACTGAAGAAAACAAGCCCAGCACCGAGACCTTTACCACTGTCCAGCCGGTTATCGATGCTCACCAGGCAGGTGCATCGGAAGGCTATGGCGAGGGCTCGATCCAGATTCTTGAAGGTCTGGAGGCCGTGCGCAAACGCCCGGGCATGTACATCGGTGACACGTCGGACGGTACCGGTCTGCACCATCTGGTGTTCGAGGTTGTGGACAACTCGATCGATGAGGCACTGGCGGGGCATTGCGATGATATCGTGGTGACGATCCATTCGGACAACTCGATCAGCGTGACTGATAACGGCCGCGGCATTCCGACCGGCGTCAAGATGGACGACAAGCATGAGCCCAAGCGCAGTGCGTCGGAAATCGCACTGACCGAGTTGCATGCGGGTGGCAAGTTCAACCAGAACAGCTACAAGGTGTCTGGTGGTTTGCACGGTGTGGGCGTGTCATGTGTGAATGCACTTTCAAAATGGCTGCGCCTGACGGTGCGCCGTGAAGGCAAGGTCTATCAGCTCGAATTCGCCCGTGGTTTCGTTCAGAACCGTGTGATTGAGAAGGTTGACGGCTTCGAAGTGTCGCCGATGAAAGTCACGGGGTCGACCGAAAAGCGCGGTACCGAAGTTCACTTCCTGCCCGATACCGACATCTTCCAGCAGAACAACGAGTTTCATTACGAAATTCTGGCCAAGCGTTTGCGCGAGTTGAGTTTCCTGAATAACGGGGTTCGTATTCGTCTCAAGGACGAGCGCAACAACAAAGAAGACGACTTCTCGGGTGCCGGTGGCGTCAAGGGTTTTGTCGACTTCATCAATGCCAACAAGAAGGTCTTGCATCCCAATGCCTTCCATGCCATGGGTGAACGCCCGGCCGACAGCTATGGTGGCATTCCCGGCACAAGCATCGGCGTGGAAGTGGCGATGCAGTGGAACGATGGTTACAACGAGTCTGTGCTGTGCTTCACCAACAACATTCCGCAGCGCGACGGCGGTACCCACCTGACCGGCCTGCGTGCGGCGATGACGCGCGTCATCAGCAAGTACATCGAGCAGAATGAATTTGCCAAGAAAGCCAAGGTGGAAGTGTCGGGCGATGACATGCGCGAAGGCCTGTGCTGCGTGCTGAGCGTCAAGGTGCCCGAGCCCAAGTTCAGCAGTCAGACCAAGGACAAACTGGTGAGCTCCGAGGTGCGGGCCCCGGTGGAAGACATCGTGGCCAAGGCCTTGACAGATTTCCTGGAAGAGCGACCCAACGACGCCAAGATCATTTGCGGCAAGATCGTCGAAGCAGCCCGTGCCCGCGAAGCGGCACGCAAAGCGCGTGAGATGACGCGCCGCAAGGGTGTGCTCGACGGCATGGGCCTGCCCGGCAAGCTGGCGGACTGCCAGGAAAAAGATCCGTCACTGTGCGAGATCTACATCGTGGAGGGTGACTCCGCCGGCGGCTCGGCCAAGCAGGGCCGCGACCGCAAATTCCAGGCCATCCTGCCGCTGCGTGGCAAGATTTTGAACGTGGAAAAAGCGCGCTATGAGAAGTTGCTGACCAGCAATGAAATCGTGACGCTGATCACGGCATTGGGTACGGGCATCGGCAAGGCCGCCGTCGAATCCGGCAAGTCGGGGGTGGACGACTTCAACGTCGACAAGCTGCGTTACCACCGCATCATCATCATGACCGATGCCGACGTGGACGGCGCCCACATCCGCACCCTGTTGCTGACCTTTTTCTACCGCCAGATGCCTGACCTGGTGGAACGTGGCCACATCTACATTGCCCAGCCGCCGCTGTACAAGGTCAAGGCCGGCAAGGAAGAGCTCTATCTCAAGGACGCTAGTGCGCTGGATGCCTTCCTGCTGCGTATCGCTCTGGTCAACGCTTCCGTTCATACCGGCGGCGACAAGGGGACGGTCATCAGCGGCGATACGCTGGCCGAGTTGGCACGCAAGCACCAGCTGGCCGAAGCGGTGATTGAACGCCTGCACAATTTCATGGATGCCGAGGCGTTGCGTGCCATTGCCGATGGCGTGAGCCTGAATCTGGACACCGTGGGCGACGCGGAAGCCTCGGCGGCGGCTTTGCAGGCCAAGCTGCTGACGGCGGAGGTGGCTGGCGAGTTCGATGTTCGCACTGACAAGCCCATTCTGCGCATCAGCCGTCGCCATCATGGCAACGTCAAGAGCAGCGTCATCACGCAGGACTTCGTGCATGGCGCCGACTACGCGGCCCTGGCTGAGGCGGCAAACACCTTCCGCGGCTTGCTGAACGAAGACGCCAAGGTCATGCGTGGCGAGGGTGAAAAGCAGAAGGAAGAGAAGGTCAGCGACTTCCGTTCGGCCATGAACTGGCTGATTGCCCAGGCTGAAAGCGCTACAGCGCGCCAGCGCTACAAAGGTCTGGGTGAGATGAACCCGGCCCAGCTCTGGGAAACCACCATGGACCCGACCGTTCGACGTCTGCTGCGGGTCCAGATCGACGATGCCATCGAAGCCGATCGTGTGTTCACCATGCTGATGGGCGACGAAGTGGAGCCGCGCCGCGAGTTCATCGAGGCCAATGCGCTGCGTGCCGGCAATATCGACGTCTGAGCGCAATGAGCATGACTGACACATTACCGGCCTGTCCTCAGTGCGGCCTGGAAAACACCTACCCGGACGGCGACAACTACGTCTGCCCGGACTGCGGTTTTGAATGGCCCATGGCGGCCTCAACCGATGAGGACGACGCGACCGAAAGCGGTGATGGCGTGGTTCGCGACGCCAATGGCAACCCGCTGGCGGATGGCGATGCGGTCATCCTGATCAAGGACCTGAAAGTCAAGGGTTCGTCCATCGTGCTCAAGAAGGGCACCAAGGTCAAAAGTATCCGCCTGCCGGCAGGTGCCGGCGACCATGAGGTCGATTGCAAGACCGATCAGGGCGGTTTCATGCTCAAGGCCTGTTTCCTGAAAAAGGCCTGAGCTGCGGCCCGGCATGAGTGCCTTTGCCGTCATCGATTTCGAGACCACCGGCATCTCGCCCGACCATGGGGACCGCGCTACCGAGGTGGCGATCGTGATGGTGGACGGGGACCGGGTGGTGGACCGCTTTCAGAGCCTGATGAATGCCGGTGTGCGAATTCCGTCTTTCATCACCCAACTCACCGGCATCAGCAATGCCATGGTGGCGGCAGCCCCCGATGCGGCCGAGGTCATGGCCGAGGCCAGCCGCTTTGTGGGCACCACACCGCTGGTGGCACACAACGCGGCGTTTGACCGCAAGTTCTGGGTGGCTGAATTGGGACGCCTGGGCTTGCCGGCACCGCAATCCTTTATCTGTACCCTGCTGGTCTCACGCCGTCTCTACCCGCAAGTACCCAACCACAAGCTGGGCTCACTGGTGGATTACCACCGGCTGCCACGCACCGGTGCCGCCCACCGCGCGCTGGCCGATGCCGAGATGGCGGCGGCATTGCTGGACCGCATCCGGCATGACCTGCGAACCCATTACGGTGTTGCCAAGCCAGACCATGCCCTGTTGATGGCGCTGCAACGTACTGGCAAAGCAGCCGTTCCTAGTCTGCTGGCGCGCTTCACACAGGCTTGATGGTGGTGCAAAAACCAGGATTCGACAGGGCGCTGGACGATGACAAACGACGTTGTCGCCAATGTGGGATACCCGCATAATCATTTCCAATTCCCGGCGAGCCCATGCGGTCTTGCCGAGTAGCGATATCCGAACGGATGGCCATGACAGAAAAAAAACCTTTTGAGATTGCGCGCGAAACGCTCAGGCAGCTGACCGCCAAAAAGCTGCCGCCAACGCCGGGCAACTACCAGTCGATCTACAACGAGATTGCCGGCATACCGCTCATCCAGCCTTTTCCGGAGGAGCCGTTGCGTCAGATTGCGCAATCCTTGCCGACCAAGAACCCGGGCCAGGAAAAGCAGAAGGGATTGCTGGAGTACGCGATTGGCCAGCGCAATTGGCAGGGCGTGCAAAGCGCCCTGGTGGGGTATGCCGGCTTTGCCCTGCCTGGCGGCACGCCCAGCGAGTCGGCACCCGAGCCGGTGGCGCCGATCGCATCGGTCCCGGCGTTCACGGCCGAGTTCATGGAGCAGATTGCCCGCATGGTGGAGTACAGCCTGCCAGCGCTCGGCAACGATGATGCCCGGTTTCAGGAACAGGTCGACAAGCTGTTGCAGACGCTGCGCGATCCGGCCGCGGATGTGATTGGCATCAAAACCTTGCTGGCCAATTTCAGTCATCGACTGTCGTTTGCGGCAGAAGATCAGGCCGAGATCAAGAACACACTGCTCAAGCTGCTCCATCTGATCATCGAGAACATTGGCGAGCTGAGTGTGGACGACAGCTGGCTCAAGGGCCAGACCGATGCATTGATGGAGGCCGCTTCGCCGCCCCTGACCTTGCGCCGTCTCGACGATGTCGAGCGTCGCCTCAAGGATGTGATCTTCAAGCAGACCGAAGCCAAGGGCCGGGCGATGGAGGCACAGGAAGAGCTGCGCAGCATGTTGGCCATCTTCGTCGAGCGCTTGTCGCAGATGACCGAGTCGAGCAGCAGTTTCCACGGCAAGATGGAAGAAAGCGTGGCCTTGATTGAACAGGCCAAGAGCATCGAGGAAATTGCCCCGGTACTCAAGGAGGTCATCGGTGCCACGCGTGCGATGGCGAATGAATCGCTGACGGTGCGCGACGAACTACAGGCCATGCGGGAGAAGACGCAGGCAACCGAGGCCGAACTGGTCAAGCTGCACCGGGAGCTCGATCGCGTCAGCGCCCAGGCACGGCATGACACGCTGACCGGCGCCCTCAACCGCCAGGGCCTGGAAGAGGCGCTGCATCGCGAGGTGTCAGGCATGCAGCGGCGCGACAGCGCCTTGTGCGTAGCCTTGCTCGATATCGACAATTTCAAGAAGATCAATGACGAGCGGGGGCATGCCGCCGGCGATGCAGCATTGACGCATCTGGCCACGGTGGCGCGCGAATGCATGCGGCCACAGGATTCGCTGGCGCGTTATGGCGGCGAAGAATTTGTCATTCTGCTGCCCGACACGCCGCTGGACAAGGGCGTGGAGGCCATGACACGCCTGCAGCGCGAGCTGACCCGCCGTTTCTTCCTCGATGGCAACGAGAAGATTCTGATCACCTTCAGTGCCGGTGTGGCGCAGTTTGAGCCTGATGAAGCAGGGCTGGAAGCGATCCAGCGTGCCGACCGGGCCATGTACCTGGCCAAGCGCGCCGGCAAGAACCGCGTGATGGCCGCCTGAGACGTGAGGGCAAACGTATGACTTATCTGATATTGGGTTTGGTGATTTTTCTGGGTGTGCATTCGGTGCGCATCGTGGCTGATGGCTGGCGGACCCGCCTGCGCGAGCGGCTGGGCGAAGGCACCTGGAAGGGGCTGTATTCACTGCTGTCCTTGGCCGGGCTGGCGTTGGTGGTCTGGGGCTTTGGCGTGGCGCGCGAGCAGCCGGTGGTGCTGTGGACGCCACCCACCGGCATGCGCCATCTGGCCGGCCTGTTGACCTTGCTGGCGTTCGTGCTGTTCGCCGCGGCCTATGTGCCGGGCAACAGCATCAAGGCGCGTCTGCATCATCCGATGGCTGCGGGCGTCAAGGTCTGGGCGCTGGCGCACTTGCTGTCCAACGGCATGCTGGTGCATCAGATCCTGTTCGGCGCTTTCCTGCTGTGGGCCGTGGCCAGCTTTGCCGCGGCACGGCGGCGCGACCGCATTGCGGGGACGGTCTATGCGCCGGGTCAGACGCTGCCGACGGTCATCACGGTCTTGCTTGGTGCGGCGGCCTGGGCCACGGTGGCGTTCTGGTTGCACGGCATGCTGATCGGCATCCGGCCGTTGGTCTGACATCCCCCTGTTGGCGGCTCACTGCGTGTAGCCGCCCTCTCCCCCTGTGGGGGGCAACGCCAGTGGCCCGGCAAAGCCGGTTCCACGGCGTTCCCCGAAAAGCCCTTGGCCTGGTAGCGGGGGAAGGAGAGTTATTTCTCCAGCACCCACTGGATGACGAACTTGGCGGCGAAACCGACCATGCCGAACGCCAGGCCCAGGAACAGCACAAAGGTGCCGAAACGGCCGGCCTTGGACTCCCAGGCCAGATGGCCGATGATGAACAGCATGTAGAGCATGAATGCTCCCACGCCGAAGCTCAGGCCGAAGGCGGCGATTTGTTCCTCGCTGTAGCCGAACATCAGCGCGCCTCCGTACCGATGGCCGCGGTGCGTTCCGGCAGGGCCGAGGCATCCACCAGGTCGCGGTAGGCGTGCCAGCTGGCATGGCCTAGCATGGGGACCACGGCCACCAAGCCGAGCAGTACCGAGCACAGTCCCAGCAGCGAGAAGCCCATGATGAGAAAGGCCCACCAAGCCATGGGGCCCGGGTTGAGCAGCACGGTCTGCCAGCTTGTCACCACGGCCTGCAGCACGCTCACGCGGCGGTCCAGCAACAGGGGCAGGGCAATGGCGCTGGAAGCAAACATGGGTGCGGCCATCATGCCGCCCAGGGCAAGCCAGAGCTCGAACAGGTAGTTGTCGTGCGCCAGCACGACAAAGCGCAGGAAATCGAGTGGTCGCTCGATCGGGACCGGTGACAGCAGCGTGATGAGCGCGGCCGACGTCAGCACCCAACCGGTGCCGGCCAGTCCCAGCAACAGCCCGAACTTCACCAGGCGCCAGTCCTTGCCGTCCGGGCTGTCGCCATGACGGCGCCAGCTGAGCCAGGTTTGCAGCACGAGCCGGAAAGAGGCCGGCTCACCGCGCTCGACGGCTCGGCTCAAGGCATACAGGCCGGTGGCCAGCACGGGGGCGACCACCAGAAAACCCGAGAAGGCGCCGGCCAGCAGCCAGAACTGGTGGCGCGCCGCGATCATCAACAGCAGGCCAAAGACACACAGCACCGCCCCATGCACGAAGCTGACCCAGCCGCAACGCGCCATGTCGCGCCAAGCCAGGGCCAGCCAGCGCATCGGTTGATGAATTTCAATGGTGCGAACGGTGAGTGGCGCCTGTTTGTGCATCGGGCTGAGGTCAGGTTGGTTTCAGGACTCAGTCCTTGCGTGGGGGCCTGCGCTCGCCACGGCTGCCACGGTCACCAAAAGGGCGGCCGGTGTTGGCATCAAAGACTTTTTTCTGCTCGGTCGTGAGTGTGGCATAGAACGCGCGTGTGGCGTCGTCACGCTTGTCCATCTCGGCTTCGCGTTGCTTGCGCAGTTCGCGCATCTTGTCCAGGCGCTCGGGTGTGGTGAGCTTGTCCAGTTCAGCGCGGCTGGGATGCGGGCCGAAAGCCGGCGGCTTCATGGCGGCGACATAGGCGTTCCAGGCGCTGTCTTGCTCGGCGCTGAGTTTGAGTTTGGCCTTGAGGTCGGCGGTGCGACGGTCCATGTGGCGCTGCATGCGCGCTTGCATGCGGTCGCGGAATTCCGGGTTGGCACTGGCGCTGGGGTTGCCCGCGCCCGGACCGGTCGCCGGGCCTGGACCGGGCTGGGCCAGGGTGGTGAGGGCGATAGCCATCAGGCCAGCCAGCAGCACGGGTTTGAAGACGGATTTCATGGGCTTTTCCTTTCAAAAAACCTGTCAGAACAACAGGTGAAACGGAGTCTGCGCGCGCTGTGTATCCGTGTCGTGACGGCGTGCGAAGGCTGTGTAAAGTTCGCTGCGCTGATGTGCGCTCAGGCCAGGCGGCCGCTGCGGAAATCATCCATCGCACTCATCAGCTCTTCACGCGTGTTCATGACAAAGGGCCCGTACTGGGCAATCGGCTCCCCCAGGGGATGTCCCGCGATCAGCAGGGCGCGTGCTGGCTCGCTGCCGGGATCAGCCTGCAGGCGTACGCCGTCGCCTGCGTTTTCCAGAATGGCCATGCGGTGCAGCGGCACCGGCGTGGCCTTGTCTTCGCCGTCCACCACGTGCACGGTGCCGCGGTAGACGTAGATGAAGGCGTTGTGCGTGGCCGGCAGTGGCTGCGCGAAGGTGGCGCCGCCAGCCGGGAAGTGCAGGTCCAGGTACAGCGGGTCGGTCGGGTACTGCTCGACCGGCCGTTGCATGGCACCAGCCACGCCGTGGCTGCTGCCGGCGATCACGCGCACATGCACACCGCCACGCGTGTCTTCACCCTCGCCGGCCGGGCTGGTGAATTCGGGAATCTCGCTGCTCTGGATGTCGCGGTACCCCGGCTGGCACAGCTTGTCTTTGCCCGGCAGGTTGAGCCAGAGCTGGAAGCCTTCCATCACGCCTGCCTCCTGCTCCGGCATTTCGCTGTGGATCAGGCCGCGGCCGGCGGTCATCCATTGCACACCGCCGTTTTGCAGCAGGCCCTCATGGCCGGCGCTGTCGCGGTGGCGCATGCGCCCGGCAATCATGTAGGTGACGGTTTCGAAGCCGCGGTGTGGATGGTCGGGAAAACCGGCGCCGTAGTCTTTCGGGTCGTCGCTGGCAAAGTTGTCCAGCATCAGGAAGGGGTCGAGCCGGCGTTGCAGGTCATGCGTGAGCACGCGTGTGAGCTTGACGCCGGCACCGTCACGGGTGGGTTGGCCGGTGATGAGGCGCTCGACCCGGCGCGGGGACTGGACAGAGGGTTTGTTCATAGAGGTGGGCACTGGGTTTTCGGATGAAACTGGCATCCAGGCCTTATTGAATATGCGCCGCCAGCTATTAAAACAATAGCGTCTGGCGGCGCGCGGGGTGAGCCGGATCAGGCTTTGGGCGCATCCTTGACGCTGCAGGTGTTGAAGCCCAGCAGTGCATAGGGCGGGCACCAGCCGATCAGGCCGGTGGCCAGGGGAACTATGCCGAGCCAGCCCCACCAGCCGACGGTATTGGTAGCGGCCAGGGCGATGAGAACGACACCGGCGACGATGCGGATGATGCGGTCGATGCCGCCGACATTGGATTTCATGTTGTAACTCCTGTGAAGTGGGTGAAGGTCATTATTGGAGGTGGGCCAGTTGGCGTCAACCGACCTGCAGGCTTGGGGTAGATTGACTGGCCAGGTCGTCGAGGATGGGGCACTCGGGTCGCTCGTCTCCATGGCAATGGTGCAGCAACTGCTGCAGGGAGCGCTGCATGGCCTGCATGGCTTCGATGCGTTGTGCCAGCTCAGTCACATGTTTCTGTGCGAAGCGCTTGACGCTGGCGCTGGTGCGGCGCCGGTTTTGCCATAGCGTAACTAGTTCGGCGATCTCGGCCATCGAGAAGCCGAGGTCGCGAGCGCGTTTGATGAAACGCAGGGTGTGCACATCGGCCTCGCTGTACTGGCGGTAGCCGCTGTCGGTGCGCGCCACCCGCGGCAGCAGCCCGAGCGATTCGTAATGGCGCACCATCTTGGCCGAGATGCCGGAGAGTTCGGCGGCATGGCTGATGCTGACAGGCCACGGGATTTCGTTCAAGGTGCGGGTCATGGCAGCCTGCGGTTCAGACGGTGACAGCGTAGCCCTCTTCGGCAATCGCCTTGGCCAGTGCGTCGCGCGGTTGCTGCGACTGCACCTCGACCTTGTTCTGACTGCGGTCGATCTTGACCTCGGCCTGCGGGTCGAGTTGTCGGATCGCTTGCGTAACGGCTTTTTCGCAGTGACCGCAGGTCATGCCGGTGACTTCAAAAATCTGATTCATATGGACTCCTTCAGAAAACAGGTTCAGCCTGATGGCTGGCGCTTATCCTGAACCTTGCCATGATGGGAAGGTCAAGCGCATTATTGCAACCTTGGCGACAGAATGGTTGATTTAACGCAGGGGTTGACCCTCCCATCATGGCAAGGTTCAGAATTCACGCATGAGCACCATCACCACCCCTTCCGCGATCCCTTCCCTGGACATTGGCATTGGCGGCATGACTTGCGCTTCCTGTGTGACGCGCGTGGAAAAAGCCCTGAAGAAAGTGCCCGGCGTGAAAGAGGCCAGCGTCAACCTGGCCACCGAATCGGCGCGGGTGAGCTTCGAGCCTTCCGAGCAGATGGAGGCGCGCCTGCGCCGTGCCGTGCGCGATGCCGGCTACGAGCCACGTGCTGCCGATGCGCTGGAGCAGGAGGGCGAGGCCTCACCCTGGACCGGTTTTGCGCCGGTCGCCATCGGCCTGCTGCTATCGGCCCCGCTGGTGGTGCCGATGCTGGGTGATTTGCTGGGGCTGCACTGGATGCTGCCGGCCTGGGCGCAGTTTCTGCTGGCCACACCGGTGCAGTTCATTCTGGGGGCGCGGTTCTACAAAGCGGGCTGGCATGCGCTCAAGGCCCTGACCGGCAATATGGATCTGCTGGTGGCCATCGGCACCACAGCCGGCTGGGCGCTGTCGATGTGGCTGTGGCTGACGGCAGAACACGGTGCCATGGTGCACCTGTACTTTGAGGCCTCGGCCGTGGTGGTGACGCTGGTGCTGCTGGGCAAATGGCTGGAGGCCCGTGCCAAGCGCCAGACCACCGCCGCCATCCGCGCCCTGCATGCGCTGCGCCCGGACGTGGCCCACCTGGTCGGCCGCGAAGGCGAGGTTGATGTGCCGGTGGCCGAGGTGCTGGTGGCCGACAAGTTGGTGGTGCGGCCAGGGGAACGTTTCCCGGTCGATGGCACGCTGCTGGAGGGGCATACCCAGGTGGATGAGTCGATGCTGACCGGCGAGCCGTTGCCAGTGGCGAAGGATGCCGGTGCCAAGCTTACCGGCGGCTCCATCAACGGCGAGGGCCGGGTTGTGATGCAGGTCGGTGCGGTCGGCAGCGAGACGGTGCTGGCGCACATCATCCGCCTGGTGGAGGATGCACAGGCCGCCAAGGCGCCGATCCAGCGCCTGGTGGACCAGGTGTCGGCGGTGTTCGTGCCGGTGGTGCTGCTGGTGGCGCTCATCACACTGCTGGGCTGGTGGCTGACCGGCCACCCGTTCGAGCTGGCCTTGATCCGTGCTGTGGCGGTGTTGGTGATTGCCTGCCCTTGTGCCCTGGGCTTGGCCACACCGGCCGCCATCATGGCCGGCACCGGTGTGGCCGCCAAGTTCGGCATCCTGATCAAGGATGCGCAGGCTCTGGAGCTGGCGCACAAGGTGGACACCGTGGCCTTTGACAAGACCGGCACGCTGACGGTGGGCCAGCCGCGCCTGACGGCGCTGGTGGTGGCTGAGGGCATGGATGAGGCCACGGTGCTGCAGGCGGCGGCCAGCCTGCAAAGCGGCAGCGAACATCCGCTGGCACGCGCCGTTGTGGCGGCGGCGCAGGCACGTGGGTTGCCGATCGAGGCGCCGGACAACGTGCGTGCCGTGCCGGGCCGCGGCAGCGAGGGCGAGGTCGGGGTGAGGAGCTACCTGATCGGCAGCCTGCGCTGGATGGAGGAACTGGGCGTAGGCCTGGGGGCGCTGGCAGTCCGTGCCGCCGAGTTGCAGGCTCAGGGCGCCACGGTCTCGGCGATGCTGGAGCGCACCACCGCCGGCTTGACATTACGTGCCCTGATGGCGTTTGGCGACGAACCCAAGCCAGGGGCCAAAGAGGCGCTGGCGGCGTTGCGGGCACGCGGCATCCGCACCGTGATGATCTCGGGCGACAACCAGGGTGCGGCCGAGGCCATGGCGCGCCGCTTGGGACTTCGGCCGGAAGCCGGCGAGGTGCTGGCCGAGGTGTTGCCGGGCGACAAGGCGGCCAAGGTGGCGGAACTGAAGACCGGTGGACATACTGTGGCCATGGTGGGCGACGGCGTTAACGATGCACCGGCCCTGGCGGCGGCCGATGTCGGCCTGGCCATGGGCAACGGCACCGACGTGGCCATGCATGCGGCCGGGATCACGCTGATGCGCGGCGACCCGCTGCTGGTGGCGGCGGCGCTCGATGTCTCGGACCGGACAGTGGCCAAGATCCGGCAAAACCTGTTCTGGGCCTTCATTTACAACGTGGCGGGGATCCCGCTGGCCGCGTTCGGCTTCCTCAACCCGGTGGTGGCGGGCGCGGCCATGGCCATGAGCTCGGTCAGTGTGATGACCAACGCCTTGCTGCTGCGACGTTGGCGGCCGCGGAATATGTAAGCGCAAACTGAAGTATTCGCCGCCTAGAATGCCGTTTCGGTTTCATTTCATAACTAATGGATAACGGGACGGGTCATGATGTCGAAGATTTTTGTGTTGATGCGCCAATTCACCATCCGTTTTCGCATGCTCAGTGCGATCGTGGTGGTCATGTGTCTGCTGGGCTTGCTGGGCGGTGCCGGCATGCTGGGGATGTTCCGCATCCACAACATCGGCGAGCAGCAGGTCAACCAGTCGCATGCCGGGGTGGAGCGGCTGGGCAGCCTGCGCTATGAGATGAGCCTGGTGCGCCGGCATGAAAAGGACATGATCATCCAGTATGAGAAGCCGGAGGCGATCCAGCAGATTCGTGCCAAATGGCTGGCCGACATGCAGAAGATCGAGAAGGCGCTGACGGAACTGCTGGAAAGCGCTTCCGACGCCGACAAGCCCCGGGTCCAGAAAGCGATGGAGCACATGAAGGCCTATCGCACCATGTTCGGCCAGGTGGCGGGGCAGCTGGAGGCCAGCGCCTACGAGACGGCCACCATTGCCAACCGCATGAGCGCGCGCGCGGTGGCCGAGTTCGAGGAAGCCGACAAGCTGCTGCAGCAAATTGACACCTCGCTGCGTGAGAACGCCCGCTTGGCCGTCGAAGGCCAGAGCGCGGCACTGGACCAGACGCTGTTCCTCTTCGCCGCGTTGGTGGCGTTCGCGCTCATCGTGGTGGTGCCCTTGACGCTGCTCAACATGCAGGCCATCTGCCAACCGCTGGAGCAGGCACGAGGCCTGGCCCAGGCGATTGCCAGCGGCGACTTGTCGCAGCAGATGCGGGTCGATGGCAAGGATGAGGTGGCCGATCTGCAGCGCGCCCTGGAGGCCATGCGCTCAGGTCTGGGGCACATGGTGTCCCAGGTGCGGGATTCGAGCGAAAGCATCGCTACTGCCAGCCGCGAGATTGCCACCGGCAACCAGGACCTGTCCAGCCGCACCGAGCAGACTGCCAGCAATGTGCAGCAGACGGTGTCCTCCATTTCCAACCTCAGCGGCAATGTGCAGCACACCGCGGCTTCGGCGCAGACGGCCAACCAGCTGGCGGCCACCGCCTCACAGGCCGCACAGCGTGGTGGCTCGGTGGTCGGGCAGGCGGTGCAGAGCATGCAAAGCATCTCGCAGGCCAGCAAGAAGATCGGCGACATCATCGGCCTGATCGACTCGATCGCTTTCCAGACCAATATCCTGGCCCTGAACGCGGCCGTGGAAGCCGCGCGTGCCGGCGAACAGGGCCGTGGCTTTGCCGTGGTGGCCAGCGAGGTGCGCTCCCTGGCGCAGCGCTCGGCCGCGGCGGCCAGCGAAATCAAGGGCCTGATCGACAACAGCGTGACGGCGGTGGACGGCGGCGTGCGCCTGGTGGAAGAAGCCGGGCGGGCGATGGAGGAGATCGTGGGCGGCGTCAAACGCGTGAGCGACACCATCGGCGAGATCACCATTGCCTCGACCAGCCAGTCCGAAGGCATTGGCAACGTGAGCCAGGCCGTGAACGAAATCGACCGCATGACGCAGCAGAATGCGGCGCTGGTGGAGGAATCCGCGGCGGCAGCGGAATCCATGCGCGAGCAGGCCGACCGCCTGGCCCATGTGGTGCGCCAGTTCCGCGTGAGCAATGAGGTCCAGGCCCTGTTGACCTGAGGATGTGCGCAAAGCTTGATGAAGGTCAAGCTTGCGAAGAAGCTGGCATGACAAGCTAGGATCAAACAATTGATTTGACCTGAGGAGTTCCATCATGAGCCACGAAAGTATTCGCATCATCCATGACGAACATGCCGCTCTGGCGGCCATGTTGCAGTCCCTGCGCATGATGGTCCAGCGCGGCCCCGCGAGCGAGCCGGAGAACTTCTTCGATGTGCTGCGCGCCATGCTGTTCTACATCGACGAATTTCCCGAACGCCTGCACCACACCAAGGAAAGCGAACTGCTGTTTCCCCCGGTGCGGGCACGGGCGCCACACCTGAAGGACGCCCTGGACAAACTCGACAAGGACCACGCTTACGGCGAGTCGGCGGTGCGCGAGTTGCAGCACCTGCTGCTGGCCTGGGAACTGCTGGGCGAATCGCGCCGGGCAGCCTTCGACGAGGCGGCCAAACGCTATCTGGAGTTCTACCTCGAGCACATGCGGCTCGAGGAGACGGTGATCATGCCCGAGGCCGAGAAGGTGCTGACGCCGGAGGACTGGAAGGCGCTGGATGCGGCCTTTGCCACCAACTGCGATCCGCTGACCGGCAAGTACCCGCGTGACCCGGTCTACGACCGCCTGTTCACCCGCATCGTGATGCGGGCGCCCTCGCCGATCGGCCTCGGCGAGGGTTAAGCCCGAGCTGGGTCAGGGCAGAGCGGCTGGCTTGGCCAACTGTTCATCGACCTTGAGCTTGGAGAACCAGGCGACATAAAGCACCGGCAACACCACCAGCGTGAGCAGGGTGGCGGTGACCAGGCCGCCAATGACCACGATGGCCAGCGGGCGCTGGGTTTCCGAGCCGATGTCATGCGACAGCGCCATCGGCAGCAGGCCGAGCGCGGCCAGCATCGCGGTCATGAGCACGGTGCGCAGGCGCTGCATGGAGCCCAGGCGCGCCGCTTCCAGCACGGTATGGCCGGCATTGCGCAGCTGCTGGAACACCGAGAGCATGACCACGCCGTTGAGCACGGCCTGGCCTGACAGCGCGATGAAGCCGATGGCGGCGGACACCGACAGCGGAATCGAAAACACCCACAGCGCAATGAAGCCGCCGATCAGCGCCAACGGCACGTTGATCAGGATCAGGGCCGCCTTCTTGAACGAACCGAAGGCATCGAACAGCAGCACGAAGATCAGCAGCAGCGAAATCGGCACCACGACCGACAGCCGCTGCATGGCGCGTTCCTGGTTTTCGAATTCCCCCGACCAGTTGACGGTGTAGTTTTCAGGCACGGTCACGTTTTTCGCCACGCGCGCCTTCATGTCCTTGACCACCGAGCCCATGTCGCGGCCTTTGATGAACACGCCGATGGCCATGGTGCGCCGGCCCGCTTCGCGCGCAATGTTCATGGCGCCGGTGGTCTGGCGGATGTTGGTGACCGAGCCCAGGGTGGTGTAGCCGCCCGCAGGAATGGGCAGCGGCGTGCTCGGCAGGCTGGCAATGACGCGCTCGTCTGCCGGCAGGCGCACGGTCACGGCGAACTTGCGCTCCCCTTCCCAGAGCTGGGTGGCGGCGCGGCCGGCCAGTGCCGACTCGATCACGTCTTCCACGTCACTCACGTTCAGGCCGAAGCGCGAGGCGCGTTCGCGGTCGATGTCGATCACCAGCTGAGGCAGATCGCCCAGGCGGTCGACCTCGGCGCGCTGCACGCCCTGCACCTGGCGGAACTCACGCCGCATGCCTTCGACCGTGCGTTGCAGTTCACCCAGGTCGTCGCCCGCCACCTTGACCACGATCTGGCCCTTGATCTGGGAAATCGATTCGAGCACGTTGTCACGGATCGGTTGCGAGAAGGCGGGGTCTACGCCCGGGATGACCGAGAGCTTGCGGTCCATCTCTTCGATCAGGGCTTCGCGCGTCATGCCCTTGCGCCATTCCTCCATCGGCTTCACGTCAACAAAGACCTCCGCCATGCTCAGCGTCTTGGGGTCGGTGCCGTCTTCCGGCTGGCCGGCCTTGGAGACCACGGTACGGACCTCCGGCAGGGTCAGCAGCTGCTGGCGCGCCTTGCGCAGCACGCGTGCGGCTTCTTCCTGCGACAGGCTGGCCGGCATGTCCCAGTTGACCCAGAAGGTGCCTTCGTTGAGTTCCGGCAGGAATTCGGAACCCAGGCGTGCGGCCGCGACGATGGACAACACGAAGCCGCCCAACGCAATGGCAACGACCTTGCGCCGGTGTTCCAGTGACCAGACCAGCACCGGTTCGTAAAAGCGTTTGGCGGTGGCGACCACACGGTTGTCGCCGTGGGGCAACTTCTTGCGTAGCATCCAGTAGGCCAGCAGCGGCACCAGGGTGAGCGAGAAGATCAGCGAGCCGATCAGTGCCGTGGTGACCGACAGCGCCATGGGCTGGAAGATGCGGCCTTCGTGACGCTGCAGCGCAAAGATTGGAATGTGCGCCGCGATGATGATGAGCATGGAGAACAGCGTGGGCCGGCCGACCTCATTGGCCGCATCGATGATGGCCTGACGCCGTTCGCTGTCGGGCATGTTTTCGCCCTCCTTTTCCAGCCGGTGCATGATGTTCTCGATCACGATCACCGCGCCATCGACGATGATGCCGAAGTCCATGGCGCCGAGCGACAGCAGGTTGGCCGGCACCCCCATGATCTTCAGGCCGAGGAAGGTGGCCAAGAGGGCCAGCGGAATCACCACCACCACGGCCAGGCTGGCGCGCAGGTTGGAGAGGAACAGGTAGAGCACCAGCGAGACCAGCAGCGCGCCTTCCACCAGGTTGTGGAACACCGTGGTCATGGTCTTGCCCATCAGCCAGGTGCGGTCGTAGAAAGGCACGATCTGCACGCCTGGCGGCAGACCGCGCTCGTTGAGCTGGGCGATCTTGTCCTTCACACCCTTGAGCACGACGCTGGCATTCTCACCCTTGCGCATGATGACGATGCCGATCACCGCGTCGTCGTCGTCGTCCTGGCCGGTGATGCCCAGGCGCGGCACCGCGCCGAGCTTGATCTGGGCCACGTCACGGATCAGTACCGGCGTGCCGTTGCGCGAATCGAGCACGATGCGGCCGATGTCATCGGCCGAACGCAGCAAGCCGATACCCCGGATGGCAAACTGCTGCGAGCCCTGGGCCACGTAGCTGCCGCCGGCGTTGGAGTTGCCGCGCCCGAGCGCATCGAGCAGGTTCTGGAAGGTCAGCTTGTAGGCGCGCAGCTTGTCCAGGTCGGGCTGGACTTCGTACTGCTTGATGAAGCCGCCCATGGCCACCACGTCGGCAATACCCGGGACTTGGCGCAGGGCGCGTTCGACCACCCAGTCCTGCTGGGTGCGCAGGTCGGTGGTGGACAGGCCGTCGCCGCGCAGGCGGTAGCGCATGATTTCGCCCACCGGGGTGGCGTTGGGCGCGATGTTGACCTGGGCTCCGGGCGGCAGATCAACCGAGTTCAGGCGCTCCATCACCTGCTGGCGTGCAATGTTGACATTGGCGCTGTCGTCATAGGTGACCACGGTGTACGACAGGCCGAACTGGGTGTGCGAGAAGACGCGGATCGAGTTGGGCAGCCCGGCCAGGGCGGTCTCGATGGGCAGCGTGACCTGCTTCTCCACCTCTTCGGCCGCACGCCCGGGAAACAGCGCAATGACCGTGACCTGGGTGTCGGTGACATCGGGAAAGGCCTCGATCGAGAGATTCTTGAAGGCGAACACGCCGGCCATCACGAACAGCAGCGTGCCCAGGATGATGAACAGCGGCTGATGCAGCGCGTATTGGATCAGGCGTTTCATTTCTGCGCCGCTCCGGTGTCTGCGGCAGCGCCAGGTGCTACAGATTTGGTAGCTGCTGCGGCAGCATTGTCGGGGGCTCGGGCCTCTTCTTCTGCCAGTCGCAGGAGCCGCGCCAGCAGCAGGGCGTTTTCAATCACGACCTGCTCGCCGGCTTGCAGGCCTTTGGCAATCACGACCTCGCGTGGGCCTTCGTAGTCGAGCTCCACAGCGCGGCGTTCGAATTCGCCGGGCCGGGTTTGCACGAACACGGAATGCCGGGTGCCGCGCAGCAGCACGGCGACGGCGGGCACCACCACGCCGGATTCGAAGGTGCGCTCGAATTTGGCGGTGGCCAGCATCTCGGCCTTGAGGCGGCGGTCGGCATTGGCCACCACGCCGCGGATCTTGATGGTGCGGGTCAGGGGGTCGATGAAGTCGGAGGTGGCGATGACCTTGCCCTGGAAGGTCTGTCCGGGCAGGGAAGGAATCGAGAGTTCAAAGGCCGTCCCGGGGTGCACGATGCCAACTTCGGATTCACGCGCATCAATCTGGATCCAGAGCGAGGAGGGGTCGGTGACGACAAACAACGCCGGCACACCCGGGCCGGCCAGATCGGGGCGCACTTCCTGGCCGGGGTTGAGGTTGCGCTCCACCACCACGCCGCCAATGCTGGCGCTCAGGGCCAGTTGCTGGTTGACGCCGCTGCCGCTGCCATACAGGCGGGTACGGGCTTGGGCGCGCGCCACTTCGGCTTGTGCGCGTTCGGCGTCGGTTTCAGACTGCTCCAGTTCCTTGCGGGCCACGATGCCGGCTTCGAACAGCTCACGCTGGCGTTGCAGCGCTTTGTGCGTCAGGCGGGCATCGGCTTCGGCCTTGGCGGTCTCGCTCTGGGCCTGGCCGAAATCGGGTGAGGCCAGCAGGGCCAGCGGTGTGCCGGGCTGGACTTTCTGGCCGACGTCGGCCTTGATGGCCATGACGCGGCCGGCAAAGGCCGGGTAGATGCGCTGCGTGCGCTCTTCGTTCCACACCAGCTTGGCGGGCAACTCGACCGTCATGGCCTTGGCCGGCAGGGCGGCGGTGACGTGAAGCAGGTTGAGTTGCGGGTGGCCGGCCGCAAAGCGCAGCTGGTTGTTCTGCACGATCGGTGCCGGCGCCTCCGCCTTGGGGGCGGGTGTCTCGGTGCAGGCGCCCAGTCCCAGGGCAGACAGGAGGAGGACGGGAAGAAAACGGTTCAGCATGGTTCAACGACGCCTAGGATGTGACGGTATTCAGTTGGCAGAGTTGGGTGGGGTGGCCGGGGCGCCGGCCTCCGCTTGGGTGCGCAGCTGCCAGGCGCCAGCGGCCTTGGCATAGTCGGCGCGGGCGGTCAGGGCCTCGAGCAGCGTGGCGCGCAGGGTGCGTCGCGCGTCGAGCAGATCGGTCAGCGACATGGCGCCTTTGCTGTAGGCCAGTTCGGCGCCATCGGCCACCTTGCGGGCGCGCGGCAGGATGTCGGTTTCGTAGGTGCGGGCACGCAAAGCCGTGTTGAGTGCTTCCTGTTGCAGACGCTGCAGTTCGGCACGGGCCTGACGACGGATTTTTTCCAACCCATCCTGCGCCTGGGCTAACTGGGCGTTGGCGCGTGCGATCTCGCCTTGGTAGCTGTAGCCCCATTGCAGCGGCATCTGCATACGCAGTTCCATCAGCGCGGTGGAGGTGCCGGGGTAATGGTCGTAGGAGGCGCCCCAGGTGATGTCGGAGCGGCGCAGCGCCGTGCTGTTGTCCAGCGCCGCCTGCGCGGACTGCACGCGGGCTTGGGCGGCACGCACATCGGGGCGTGCGTCCACCAGGGCATCCAGGCTGTTTGCCATGGTCATGTCGCCGGTCAGGGCGGGCCAGTCGGTTTGTGCCTGCAATTGCTCGGGCGGGGTCGGCAAACCGGTGAATTGCCACAGCATGAGGGCGGCGCGCTGGCGGTCCAGTTCGGCCAGCTGGACGTCGGAGCGCGCGCGCTGGGCTTCGATCTCGGTGCGGGCGGCATCCTGGGCTGCCAAGTCGCCGGCCTGCACGCGTTTCTGGGCGGTGATGGCGAGTTGGGCGGCGCTGCGCTCGATCAGCGTGACCTGGGTCAGTCGCTCCTGCGCGGCCAGCAGGGTATAGAAACCCGCCTGCACGCCCAGCAGTTGCTGGGTGCGAATCTCGTCCAGGTCGGCCTGGGCGGCGGTGGCGGCGCGCTCGGCGGTCAAGGTGCGCAGTTCGCGCTTGTTGCCGCGCTCCCAGGTCCAATCCAGGCCGATGGATTTGTCGACCCGTTTCTCGGTCATGAAGTTGCCTCCACCGATGCCGTTTTGCAGGTCCATCTGGCTCAGTTTGGCCGTCAGGACGGGAAGTGGCGCGCGGTTGGCGCTCACGATGTCGGCGCGGGCGGCGGCCAGGGCATTGCGTGCCAGGGCAACGTCCAGGTTGTTGCGGGCGGCGGTGAGGGCCTGTTCCAGCGAGACCGCTGCGCTGGCGGGTGCCTGCGCCAGGGCGGGCAGCGCCAGCAGCAGGCTTGAAAGCAGAAAGAACTGTCGTATGCTCATGGACTGATTGTCGAAAGTACCGACTGACCACGGGCTGACTTCCCGCTTGGTGAAAACGCGTAGAGACCCTCCTTGCTGATGCTGCCTCCATGAGAATCCTGCTGGTCGAAGACGATGCCGTCCTGCGCGATGTCATGCTGCACAGCTTGCGCGATGCCGGGCACCGGGTGGACGTGGCTGAAACCCTGGAGCAGGCCCGCCACTTCTGGCATGTCCAGCCCTTCGATGCCGTGCTGCTGGACCTGAACCTGCCGGCGACCAGCAACCCCCAGAGCGAACAGGGCAATGGCCTGACCGTGCTGCGCGAAGCACGTGCTCGCGGCGACCGTACGCCAGTGTTGGTGCTCACGGCAAGAAACCGGACCGAGGAACGGATCGCCGGGCTGGATGCCGGTGCCGACGACTACCTGGGCAAGCCGTTTGAGTTGGCCGAGGTGGAAGCACGCTTGCGGGCCCTGGTGCGCCGGACCCAGGGCACCGAAGACCGCTTCGAGGTCGGCCGTCTGGCCCTGGACCGCAAGGCGCGTCGTTTTTCGGTCGACGCGATGCTGCTGGAGTTGCCGGCGCGCGAGTTCGAGGTGCTGTGGGAGCTGATGACGCCGCCAGGCCGGGTTGTCAGCAAGCGGGTGCTGTCTGACAAGCTCTCCGACTTTGACGAGGCCCTGGCGGACAACGCGCTGGAGGCTTTCATTTCACGCCTGCGCAAGAAGCTGGCAGGCAGCGGGGCGGGCATCCGTACCTTGCGTGGCTTGGGCTACGTGCTGGAGCCAGTACCGGGAGAACCAGGGTGAACGCCGTGCCGGCCTCTGCCGAAGCCTTGCCGCGCAAGGCCTCGTTGCGCGCACGGGTGGTGCGCCATGTGTTGTTGCCACTGGCCCTGACCTGGCTGCTGGGCACGGCGCTCACCGTGGGCGTGGCCTACTATTTTGCGCAGAAAGCGTTCGACCGCGCCTTGCTTGACGATGCCTATGCCCTGGCCTCACGCGTCAAACTCCATGCGGGCGACCTGGCGCTGGAGCTCTCGACCCGCGAGATGAGCGCGGTGCTGTTCGACCAGAGCGAGAACGTGTTTTTTGCAGTGCAGCGGCCCGACGGGTCGGTGATGGCCGGTCATCCCGGCCTGCATGCCCCCAAACCCGAGGCGCCGGCCCGTACCCGTTTTTCCGAGATCAGCTACCAGGGCAAGGACTTGCGCAGCGTGGTGCTGCTGCGCAGCGAACCGGAGCCCTTCATGGTGGTGGTGGCGCAGACCATGGGCAGCCGCGATGCCTTGCTGCACAACGTGTTGTTGTATTCCGTGGCGCCGCAGGTGCTGCTCTTGCTGCTGCTGGCCGGCTGGTTGCGCCGCATCATCGGCCAGGAGCTGCGGCCGCTGGCCGAGCTGCAGCGCTCGGTCGAACAGCGCGACGCGCTGGACCTGACGCCGGTGCCGGTGTCGGCCAGCTCCAGCGATATCGAGCACCTGGGCACCGCCATCAACGCGCTGCTGGCACGCGTCAGCCACAGCATGCAGGCACAGCGGGAGTTTTCCGGCAATGTGGCGCACGAGTTGCGCACCCCGTTGGCGGGCATTCGCGCACTGGCCGAATACGGGCTGGCGCAGCAGGATCCGGCACTGTGGCGGGAGCAGTTGCAGCGCATCGGCGCCAGTGAAGCGCGCGCCAGCCGCCTGGTCGAGCAGTTGCTGGCGCTCGCCCTGGCCGAGGAGGCCGATGCGGGGGTGCAAAACGCGCCGGTGGCGCTCGATGAGGTGGTGCATGAAACGGTGCTGCGCTACATTCCGCGCGCCGATGCCGCCGGGGTGGACCTAGGGGTGCAGGGGCTGGAGCAACGCTTGTGGGTGGCCGGCAATGTGGCGCTGATTGAAGGCGTGCTGGGCAATCTGATTGACAACGCCCTGCGCTACGGCCATGCGCCGCAGGGCCAAGACAGCTCGGTGACGGTGGTGCTGGCGCAGCAGGAGGGCGTGGTGACGCTGTCGGTGATCGACAACGGTCCGGGCCTGTCGCCGGAGGAACGCCGCCACCTGATGCAGCGCGGCGTGCGCGGTGTGCAGGCTGAGCGGCTTGGCCAGGGGGCGGGTCTGGGGCTGGCCATCGTCGCGAAATTCGCGGACGTGATGCATGCCGGGTTCGAGCTCGGTGACGCGCCGAGCGGGCAGGGCCTGAGGGCGACGGTGAGCTTTCCCGCCGCCAGCGCTGCCTAGAGCTGCTTAGAACTCGCTGTGCCAGCGCAGCGAGTAGACCTGGATCGGGCCGCGGTCCTGGTTATAGCCCGGGTTGCTGATCTGCTGCCAGCCGAGCGAAACTGCAGATTGGACCTTGCCGGCCTGGGTGCTCCACGTAGGCAAGGCCCAGCGGTACCAGGCCTCCAGCACACGTTCCGGTGCGTAGTTGAGCCGGCCGTCGCCGAGGAAGAAACCTTGTCCGCCGGCCTTCAGGTAATCCCGGTGCGGGTCCGAGATGTCATTGACCGCCAGGGCCACGCCCCAGCGGTCGGCCCGGCGGCCCCAGGCGGCGCCGGTGAACTGGCCGCCCACGGCCGTTTGCCGGTCAATCTCGGTGAAGGCATAGGTTTCCGTGGCGCCGTCATTGGCACTAACGCGCAGGAACAGACCGGCATCCTCGGCCAGCGGTGCCAGCAGCGTCAGGCCCCAGCCGGTTTTGGTCTGCTCGCGCCGTACCCGGCCCACATCCGGCGTGCCGCCCAGCGCCAGCGCGTCGGTGTAGCTGCCCATCACGGCCTGGTTGCGAAACCACAGCACGCTGGCGCGCAGCGGGCCAGCGGGCAACTGCAGCGGCAGGTCGGATTCGATTTCCAGCTGGTCGCCATAACGACGACCCAGGTCGCCGTCCAGCGCCAGGCCATTGGATTCAACCGGCACGGCCGCGCGCGCGGCGCGCACCGCCCAGGTGGGCGTGCTGTATTCGAGCAGCACGGCGTTGCTGTAGCCACGCGAATCGGCGGCGTAATCCCAGGCACCGTGGGTCATGAAGGCCCAGTTGAAGAACTGGCTGCGCGGGTCCTTGGCATAGGGGTTGGTGTCAAAGTAGTCAAGCAGCGAGTAGTTGCCGACGACCAGCGTCCAGCGCCGAGCCGTCGTTCGGCCGCCGATTTCGTTGAAGTCGGCGTCGATGGTCTCACTCTCGCCACCGGCGTCCCAGCGCTGCAGCAGGAACAGGCGAGCGCGGTAGCCGTTGATCTCCGGTCCGGAGGTGCGCGCCAGTTCACCGTTGGACAGGCCGCCGGCGCCGGTCAGGCGTGACAGCGGCTCGCCCTTGGTGGCTTCCGGGTTGAGGTGCAGTTGGGCGCCGTCCCACAGGCGCAGGCCGATGTCGGCGGTGGCGGTGAGTGAATAGGAGCGTTCTTCCAGCGGGCTCAGGCTGTTGGGCCCGTTGTAGGCGGCGTGAAAGGCCGGTTTGGCCTGCCAGATGAAGGTGGTCTGCCCGTGAAATGACCACCGTGGCGGCTCCTCCGGGGTCTGCGCCTGCAAAGCCGAGCCTGCTGTTGCGAAGGCAAAAGCAAGGCAGGGGGCAGGCAAAAAGCGGCGAAGGCGAGCGGTAGGCATGGGGCGTTTGAGCCTACCATGGCGATATGACACAAGCCGGTCATACCGCCAATCCTTAAGCAGGCCTTAATCGGAATGGATTAGAGTCGAAAGACGGTCGTCCCTCGGACCGGAAGATTTTAAGTTGCCCATGCTATTTCCTCCCAGACCTACCTTGGCCGCTTTGGCCGTCGCCTGTTTTCTCGCTGGCTTTGCGGTTTCCGCGGCGGCACAGGACGCCTCCAAGCCCATTCCCTGGAGCAAGAAGCTTGACGCGGGTGCCGGCGTGAGTACGGTGCAAGTGCAGGCACAAACCGGCGGTGGTGGCGCGATGCTGCTGCAAGGCACGGTGGTGTTGCCGGCGCAGCAAAGCGATGTGGTCAGCATGCCGGTGGCCGGCGTGGTGCAGGCCGTGCTGGTGGCCCCGATGCAGACCGTGCGCGCCGGTCAACCGGTGGCGCGCATCATGAGCCCGGAGCTGGCGCAGTGGCTGCGTGAGTGGCTCATGGCCGACACGCAGGCCCGGCTGGCGCAAGGCAAGGCGCAGCGCGACGAGCAGATGTTTGCCGATGGCATCGTCTCCGAGCACCGCCGCAATGAGTCGCGCGCCCAGTACGAAATGGCCTCGGTGGCCGCACGGGAGCGCCGCCAGGCCTTGCGCCTGGCCGGCGTGGGCGAGGCCACGTTGGCCCAGGCGTCCAAAACCGCCGGTCTGTCGCCGCAGCTGACGCTGGTGGCGCCGGTGGCCGGCACGGTGCTGGAACAGATGGCCACCCCGGGCCAGCGGCTGGAAGCCGGCAGCCTGGTGGCGCACATCGCGCGCGCCGGCAGCCTGGCGATCGAATTGCAGGCCTCCCGCGAGCAGGCGCAGGCCCTGCGCGTGGGAGACGCCTTGCAGGTGGACGGCTGCAAGACGCCGGCGCGCATCACCGCGCTGTCACCGCAGCTCAGCAGCGCGACCCAGGGCGTGCAGTTGCGCGCCGAGTTGACGGGGCGCGAGGACTGCCTGCGTATCAACCAGTTCGTGCAGCTGCGCTGGCAGGGCTCGGCGGCAGCATCCGCTGCGGGCGTCTTGAGCGTGCCGACGGCTGCCGTGGTGCAGCAGGGTGGCCGCCATTACGTGTTCGTGCGCCAGCCGCAGGGCTTTCGTGCCGCGGTCGTGACCACCGGCCCCGGGGGCGGCAACGATGTCGTCATCACCTCCGGCCTCAAGGCCGGGGACGAGGTGGCGGTCAAAGGTGTGGCGGCCATCAAGGGCGCCTGGCTCGGTCTGGGCGCTGAAGCCGGCGCGGGGCAGTGATGCTGGCACGTCTGATTGCCTTTGCGCTGTCGCAGCGTTTGCTGGTCCTGGTGCTGACGCTGGGCCTGGTGGGCGCCGGGACCTTGGCGTTTCGCGACCTGCCGATCGACGCTTTTCCCGATGTCTCATCGACCCAGGTCAAGATCATTCTGAAAGCGCCCGGCATGACGCCGGCCGAGGTCGAGTCGCGCGTGGTGATTCCGATCGAGCAGGAGTTGCTGGGCTTGCCGCACCAGACCATGTTGCGTTCGCAAAGCAAGTACGCGATTGCCGACATCACACTCGATTTCGCCGACGGCACCGATATCTACTGGGCACGCCAGCAGGTCAACGAACGCTTGAGTGGTGTGATGGACCAACTGCCCGCCGGTCTCTCGGGCGGCCTGGCGCCGATCACCACGCCGCTGGGTGAGATGTTCATGTTCACCATCGAGGGCGAGGCCACGCTGACCGAGAAGCGCACCCTGCTCGACACCGTGATCCGGCCGCAGCTACGCGGCATTCCTGGCGTGGCCGACATCAATTCGCTCGGCGGCCATGCGCGTGCTTTTGAGGTGGTGCCCGATGTGGCGGCACTGGCAGCGCGGCGCGTCTCGCTGGCGCAGCTGCAGGCTGCGCTGGCGGCCAACAACCGCAATGACGGCGCCGGCCGGCTGGCCAGCGGCGAGGAGTCGCTGCTGGTGCGCAGCGACGGCAGCATCCGCACGCTCGACGATGTGCGTGCCATTGCCGTGCTCGAGCGCAATGGCCAGGCGGTGCGCGTGGGCGACGTGGCGCTGGTGCGCATGGGCAGCCTGACGCGCTACGGCGCGGTGAGCCAGGACGGCAAGCGCGAGGCGGTCGAAGGTCTGGTGCTGGGCCTGCGCGGCGCCAACGCGCAGAAGGTGGTGCGCGAGGTCAAGGCCCGGCTGGAGATCATCGGCAAGACCTTGCCGCCCGGCATCACGGTCAAGCCTTTTTATGACCGCGGCAACCTGGTGGAGCGTGCGGTGAACACGGTGTCCAAGGCCTTGATGGAAGCCATCGTGCTGGTGCTGGTGCTGCTGCTGCTGTTCCTGGGCAATCTGCGCGCGGCGCTGGTGGTGGCGCTGATCCTGCCGCTGTCCGCGCTGGGCACCTTTATCCTGATGGAGCAGTTCAATCTCTCGGCCAACCTGATGTCGCTCGGCGGCCTGGCGATTGCCATCGGCATGCTGGTCGATGCGGCGGTGGTGGTGGTGGAAAACCTGCAGGCGCGCCCCTCTGCCGCGGGCAAGCTGCAGTTGCATGACGTGTTCCGCGCCGTGCAGGAGGTGGCGCTGCCGGTCACCTCGGGCATGTTCATCATCATGATGGTGTTCGTGCCGTTGCTGACACTGCAAGGCCTGGAGGGTAAGATGTTTGCGCCGGTGGCCATCACCATCGTGTTTGCGCTGCTGACGTCCTTGCTGCTGTCGCTCACCGTCATTCCGGTGTTGGCCTCGTTTTTTCTGAAGGGCGGACACCATGCTTCGCCGCGGCTGGTGGTCTGGCTGGAGCGCAACTATTCGCGCGTGCTGCTCTGGGCCCTCGGCCACGGCCGGCTGGTGGTGGGGGCCTCGCTGGCGCTGCTGGCACTGGCCGTGGTGCTGTACACGCTGGTGGGCAAGTCGTTCATGCCTTCGATGGACGAGGGCGACGCCATCGTGCAGATCGAGAAGCTGCCGTCCATCAACCTGGACACCTCGGTGGCGATGGACCAGGCGCTGCAACGCCGTGTGCTGGCCACCGTGCCAGAGGTCAGCAGCATCGTGGCCCGGGTCGGCGCCGACGAGCTGGGGCTGGACCCGATGGGCCTGAACGAGAGCGATACCTTTCTGGTGCTCAAACCCAAGGCCGAATGGCGTTTCGACAACAAGGAAGCCGTGCTGGATGAGGTGCGCAAGGTGGGCGCCGAGTTTGCCGGCATCAACCTGAGCTTCACCCAGCCGATCGAGATGCGCACCGCCGAGATGCTGTCCGGTGTGCGCGGCGACGTGGCAGTCAAGATCTTCGGCAGCGACCCGCAGGTGCTGAACCAGTTGGCCGAGCAGATGGTCAAGTTGCTGTCGGGCATCAGCGGCAGCGAGGACGTGATCACCGTGAAAAACGAGGGCGTGCAGTACTTCCGCGTGGTCATCGACCGCGTGGCCGCTGGCCGCCTGGGGCTGTCGGTGGAGCAGATCCAGAACGACTTGCGCACGCTGGTGGAAGGCCTGCCGGTCGGCACGGTGCTGGTCGATGCCCGGCGCGTGCCCTTGCTGCTGCGCGGCCCGGCGGCGACGCAGATGACGCCGGCCACCTTTGCGCAAGTACGTCTGCCGCTGGCCGACGGCCAGGCCATTCCGCTGAGCCACGTGGCCACGCTGGAGGTGGTCGATGGTCCGGTGAAGATCGAGCGTGAAAACTCTTCGCGCATGGCGGTGGTGCGAACCAATGTGCGCGGCCGCGACCTGGTGGGTTTTGTCGACGAAGCCAAGGCCGTGGTAGCGAAGAACATCACCTTGCCGCCGGGGATGCATGTCACCTGGGGCGGCCAGTTCGAGAACCAGCAGCGTGCCGCGGCGCGTCTGACCCTGGTGATCCCGGTGGTGCTGGGCCTGATCGTGCTGCTGTTGTTTGCGACCCTGGGCACGCTGCGCCAGGCCCTGCTGGTGTTCGCCAACATCCCGTTTGCCTTGGTGGGCGGTGTGGTGGCGCTGGCGGTGTCGGGCGAGTACCTGTCGGTGCCGGCCTCGGTGGGTTTCATTGCGCTGATGGGCATTGCCGTGCTCAACGGGCTGGTGCTGGTGACGCACTTCAACCAGTTGCTGGCGCGCGGCATGGCCCTCGAAGAGGTGGTGCACCAGGGCGCGCTGCGCCGCCTGCGCCCGGTGCTGATGACGGCCAGCATCACCGCCCTGGGTCTGGTGCCGCTGCTGCTGGCCACCGGGCCGGGTTCCGAAATCCAGCGTCCGCTGGCGGTGGTGGTGATTGGTGGCCTGTTCAGCGCCACCGCGCTGACGCTGCTGTTGTTGCCCATCCTGTTCCGCCGCTTTGGCGTGGCGGTCAAATCATGAACCAAGATTCAACCACTCCCGCCGAGGGGCCCTGGGCCGCTGACATGGATTGCCTGCTGACGCTGGCGATGCCGCTGGCGCTCGAAGAAGAAATGCTCGACCTGCTGCGCCAACATGCCGATCTGGTGCCCGGTTTTTCCGTCATCCAGGGGCATGGCATCGGGGTTCATGCGCCGCTGACCACGGCCATGGAGCAGGTCCAGGGGCGCGCGCGCCGGGTCTTCGTGCACATGGTGATGCGCCGCCGTGATGTGGAGCCGCTGGTGGCGCGTCTGCGCGAGGTGCTGCAATCGCCCCAGGTGTTTTATTGGGCCGTTCCCTTGCAGGCATTCGGGAGGCTGGCATGAAACGGTCGACAGCTAGCCGTGTGGCGCTGGGCGCCCTGATCTACAGTCTGGCCGTTGGCGCGTTGGCCAATGAGGCCGATGCCCTGGTGGCACGGCTGTCTTTGCCGCCGGTGAACCCGACGCGCGAGGTGATTTCAACCTTGCCGCAGGTGCAGGCCGCGCGTTCTGGCATGGCGCTGGCGCAGGCGCGCAGCCAGCAGTTGGCCGCCGGGGTGCATGAATGGAACATCAAGCTGGGTGCCCAGCGCCGCAAGGAAACCGCCGGGCCGGACTATGCCGAAAGCGACCTGGCGCTGGAGCGCAGCATCCGCTGGGGCGGCAAGGCCCAGACCGACCGCGACCTTGGCGACGCCGGGGTGGCGGCCGGTCAATCGGCTTATGCCGATGTCTGGCACGAGGCGGTGCGCAGTCTGGTCGCGGCCTGGTACAGCTGGCAACGCGAACGCAGTACCGCTGCCGTCCTGACGCAACAGACCGCGCTGGCACAGGAGCAACTGCAGGTGGCGACGCGGCGTGTCAAGGCTGGCGATGCGCCGCGCATGGATCAACTCATGGCACAGGCCGAGCAGGACCGGACGCAGGCGGCCGAGCAACTGGCCATCGCACGCGAGCAGATACAACGGCAGGAATTGCAAAAGCGTTTTCCCGGTCTGGCGCTTGAGACGGGGTCGCAGGCCAGTACCGCGGAGGCCCCGCCCTTGCCCGGCACGTCACAAGATTGGCTGCAACGCATCGTGGGCGACAACCACGAGATCGAACTGGCCGAGGCCGAGTTACGCCAGGCACGCTTGCGCAGTGAACGGGCCCGGCTCGATACCCGTCCCGACCCGTTGCTGGGGGTGCGAGCGGCGCGTGAACGCAGCGGGCAGGAAAACATCGTCGGGGTTTATGTGTCGATCCCGCTGCCCGGCGCCTACCGCGAGGGCGAGCAGCGTGCCACGCTGGCGCTGGCCGATGCTGCCGAGCAACGGCTGGCCCAGACGCGGCAACGGGTCGAAGCGGCTGCGCAGCGCGCCGTGCTGCAGGCCGCGAATACCGTGGCCGTGGCGCAGCGCCAGGCGGCGGTGCAGCAGGCCATGGCCCGTGTGGCGCAACTGTCCGGCAAGGCCTACGGCCTGGGCGAAGTGACGTTGACCGAGGCCTTGCAGGCGCGCCGCGCGGCACTCGAGGCCGCGCTGGCCGCCGAAGCCGCGCGTTGGGATGCCCAGGAGGCGGTGACCCGCGTGCTGGTCGACGCGCACCGCCTGTGGGCCGCCGAGGAGGGCGGCCACTGAGTGGCGGAGCTGATCAGGCCAGCGCCGGGTAGTCGGTGTAGCCCTTTTCACCGCCGCCATAGAGCGTGGCGCGGTTCACCTCGTTGAACGGACCGCCTTCGCGCAGCCGGCGCACCAGGTCCGGGTTGGCGATGAAAGGCCGGCCATAGGCCACCAGGTCGGCACCCTGTGCCAGTGACTGTTCCGCCAGCGGGCGGTCATAACCGTTGTTCACCATCCAGGCGGCCTTGCCGCCAGCGGCGCGGTAGGCCGCTTGCAGGGCGGCGTAGTTGAACGGCGTGTCGCCTTGCTGGTGATCGCGCGGGCCACCGGTGGCGCCTTCGATGATGTGCACATAGGCCAGGTCCAGTTTGGCCAGTTCGCGCACCACATGCTCGAACAGCGGTTGCGGATGCGGGTCGCTGGCGTCGTTGGCCGGCGTGACGGGCGACAGACGCAGGCTGGTGCGCTGGGCGCCGATCTCATCGCAAACGGCCTGCATCACTTCAAGCAGCAGACGGGCGCGGTTCTCGATCGAGCCGCCGTAGGCATCGGTGCGCTGGTTGGAGCCCGAGCGCAGGAACTGATCCAGCAGGTAGCCGTTGGCGCCGTGCACTTCCACACCATCGAAACCGGCAGCGATGGCGTTGCGCGCCGCGCGGCGGTAGTCATTGATGATGCCGGGCAGCTCAGTGAGTTCGAGCGCGCGCGGTGCTGACGTCTCGACGAAGGTCGGCACGCCGTCCTTGATCAGCACGGTCTTGGTCTTGGCAGTGATGGCCGAGGGCGCCACCGGTGCCTGGCCGTTCGGCTGCAGTTCGGTGTGCGAGACGCGGCCCACATGCCAGAGCTGCACCACGATCTTGCCGCCGGCCGCATGCACGGCGTCGGTGATGACTTTCCAGCGTGCAACCTGCTCCTCGCTCCAGATGCCGGGCACATCGGCATAACCCTGGCCCTGGTGGCTGATGGCGGTGGCCTCGGTGATGATGAGGCCGGCCGAGGCGCGCTGGGTGTAGTAGGTGCTCATCAAGGCATTGGGCAGGGCGCCCGGGGCGCGGTTGCGCGTGAGCGGCGCCATGACGATGCGGTTGGACAGGGACAGGGCGCCGGCCTGGACGGGATCAAACAGGGAGCTCATGGAGACTTTCTTTCACAGCGGGTTGAAACACGACATAGCGTACGGGGTCATCGAAGTCCTTGCCCGTGACAGGCTGCTGTCTTTGTGACAGGCGCCGGACACGCGGGACGCGGCTTTCCCGCAGAATGCTGAACATCATGTCGCGCCATTCACCGCTTTCTCAAGCCTCCCCCCTGTCGCTCATGGGACTGGCGCTGGCGCTCTCGCTGGCCGCCGCCGTCTCGCTGGGCATCACACGTTTTGCCTATGGTCTGCTGTTGCCGGTGATGCGCGCTGACCTGGGCTGGAGCTACACCCTGGCCGGCGCCATGAACACCGCCAATGCCCTGGGTTACCTGCTGGGTGCCCTAGCCACGCCCCGGCTGATGCAACGCCTGGGCTCGGTGACGCTGTTGCTGGGCGGCGCCTTGCTGGCCAGCCTGTTCATGGGGCTGAGCGGGTTCTTTACCACCGCAGCGCCGCTCTTGCTGCAGCGCCTGCTGGCCGGGGTGGCGAGTGCTTTCATCTTCATTGCCGGCGGCTTGCTGGCGGCGCGCATGGGGGCCTTGCAGCCGCAACGCGGTGGCCTGCTGCTGGGTCTGTATTACGGTGGCACCGGCTGGGGCATTACGCTCTCCGCCCTGGCCGTGCCGCAGGTGCTGACGGCTGCCAGTGCCGTGCCGCACGGCTGGACCTGGGCCTGGTGGCTGCTGGCCGCCGTCTGTGGGCTGGTTACTGCGGTGTTGTGGTGGCCGGCGAGTCGCCTGCGCCAACTCAGCGCTGCACCGGCCGCCGGGCCTGCTGCGCCGACCACCGCGTTCCGCTGGCGACCGCTCGCTTACGCGTTGGCCGGCTACGGTCTGTTCGGTGTTGGCTACATCGGCTACATGACCTTTGTGATTGCACTGCTGCGCGAGCAGGGCGTGGCGCCGGGTGCCATCACGGGGTTCTATGCGCTGCTCGGGCTGGCAGTGGTGGTTTCGGCACGGCTGTGGGCCGGGCTGCTGGACCGTTACCGTGGTGGCCAGGCCTTGGCGATTCTCAATACTTTGCTCGGTGTGGCCACCCTCCTGCCGGCGCTCACCTCGTCCTGGGGCGTGGTGCTGGTCTCCGGCCTGTTGTTTGGTGGTGTGTTCCTGTCGGTGGTGGCGTCCACCACGGCGCTGGTGCGGCACAACCTGCCGGCCGAGCAGTGGGCGGCCGGCATCAGTGCCTTCACCATTGTCTTTGCCGCAGGCCAGATCGTCGGCCCCACCATCGTGGGCTGGATTGCCGACGGCCCGGGCGGCCTGAGCCGTGGCCTGGTGTTTTCGGCGCTGGCCTTGTGGCTGGGTGCCCTGTTGGCCTGGCGCCAGCGCAGCCTGTCGCAGTCGCCGGTTTGACCGCTTGGGCCGTGCGGGCCGATGCCACAATGCCGGCATGAAACGTGTCATCCAATGGATCGTGATCGCCTTGCTGGTGTTGTTGTCGCTGCTGACCGCCGGCGTGTTGGTGTTGCAACGCTGGATTGGCACCGACGATTTCCGTCAGCGCATGGAACAACAAGCCGGCACCGCGCTCGGTGTGGGGGTGACGCTCGGTCGCATCGATGTGGCACTGTGGCCACTGCCGGCCGTGGCGATGGAGCGCATGACGGTGCAGACCCAACCGGCCTTGACGGTGGAGCGCGTCGAGGTGCGTCCGGTCTGGGCCGATCTGCTGCAGGGGCGGGTGGCGCCGGCGACGCTGGTCGTGCGCCGCGCCGTGCTGCCGCAGGCAGGCCTGGACGCCTTGGTGTTGACGCTGCAGAAAAAGAAGGGCGACCGTCAGGAGGAGGGTGATGTGCCTTGGCAGTTCTTGCCGCGGCGCACCGTGCTCGATGGTCTGACCTGGGTCGATGCCAAGGGGGCGGCCATCACGCTGCAGGCCGAAGCCGCTCTGAGCCCGGATGTCTGGCCGCAACAGCTCGAGGTGCAGATCGTGCAGGGGCGGCTGCAGGGCAGCAAGCTGGTCTTGCAGCGTGAAGCGCAGGCCCTGGCCTGGGGTGCGGCCTTGCAGGTGGCCGGTGGCACGATCAAGGGGCGCATCGAGCTGGAGCCCGCCAAAGAAGTGGGCGCTGAATTCACCCTCAAGGGCCAGTTGCAGACGCGCGACGTAGACCTGTCACGCCTGACGGCGCCCGAACCGACCCCGAAGTCGCAGGCCGCACAACCTTTGAGCGGCAAGCTCGAAGCCAACACCAGTTTGAGTGCCCGCACCCGCAAGCCCGGGGCGTTGCCGGAGGTGCTGCAGACCCAGTCGACCTTCACCGTGCGCCATGCGGTGGTGCATGGCATCGACCTGGCCCGCGCGGTGAAGACCGTGGGCATGAGCCGCGGCGGCGAGACGCCGCTCGATACCTTGGCCGGTCAGGTGCGCACGCACGGCCGGGCGATCGAACTCAGCAACCTGGTGGCCAGTTCGGGCGTGCTCAGTGCCACCGGTCAGGTGGCTGTGGCGCCGAGCCAGGCCTTGAGCGGCCGCATCAGCGTGGAGCTTGGAGGTGCGGTGGGTGTGCCACTGGCGCTGGGTGGCACGGTGAGCGATCCGCAGGTGACGCTGACGCGCGGCGCCATGATCGGTGCGGCCATCGGGACGGTGCTCATGCCCGGCGTCGGCACCGGCGCCGGGGCCAGCCTGGGCGACAAGGCGAGCGAAGGTTTCAAGAAGCTTTTTGGCAAATAGCCCTTGTTCTTGTTGCGCCAACAGCTATCAAAACAGTAGCAAGCGTGGGGCTCAGGTTTTGTAGTCCGGGTCCATGCGGTCGAGTTTGCGCAGCAGCGCCGGCCAGGCCAGGTTGGCGCCCTGGCCCACCGTGACGGTCTTCATGGCGGCGGCCACACCGGTGAGGATCTGCGGGTTGATGTAGACCAGTTCACCACCGGCCTGGGCGTCGAGCTGGATGCGGCAGGTGGCCTCGAAGATGTACATGTTCAGGAAGGCGTCGGCAATGGTGCGACCCACGGTCAGCAGCCCATGGTTGCGCAGCATCAGGTAGTTGGCGCGGCCCAGATCGGCTTGCAGGCGTGGTTTCTCGTCGTCGCGCAACGCCACGCCTTCGTAGTCATGGTAGGCCAGTGAACCGAGCACGAAGGTGGACTGTTGGCTGATCGGCAGCACGCCGCATTTCTGCGCGCTCACCGCCACGCCGGCACGCGAGTGGGTGTGCAGCACGCAGCCGGCGTCCTCGCGCGCCTGGTGGATGGCGCTGTGGATGACGAAGCCGGCCGGGTTGACCGGAAACGATGAGTCGCTGAGCTTGTTGCAGTCCTGGTCGACCTTGACCAGGCTGGAGGCCGTGATCTCGTCGAACATCAGGCCGTAGGGATTGATGAGGAAATGATGTTCCGGCCCCGGGATGCGTGCGCTGATGTGGGTGAACACCAGGTCGCTCCAGCCGTAGGCGGCCACCAGACGGTAGGCGGCGGCAAGGTCGCAGCGCAGTTGCCATTCGTCGGCGCTGACGACTTCTTTCAATGAGGGGATGTGCATGGTGTTGTCTCCGGCGGATCTTGTTGGAATGATCCGCTACTGTTCACCAAGCCAGCGCAAAGATCAATGCGGCTGCAGTCGCGTCTGGGACGCCTGGCTCTGCTGGCGGAACTCGCTCGGGCTCATGCCGGTGTGTTCGCGGAACACGCGGCTGAAGTGCGACGGGTTGTTGAAGCCCCAGGACAGCGCGATCTCGGTGATCGGGCGGGTTTGCGCCATCGGGTGCTGCAGCTCGCGCAGGCAGGCATCCAGCCGCAGGTGCTGGATGTAGCTGGCCAGTGTCTGGTCTTCCTCGGCGAAGGCGTTGTAGAGGTGGCGCTTGCTGCAGTTCAGCGCATGGGCGATCTGATCCACCGTCAGCTCGGGGTCGCGCAGGTGCAGCGCAACGTAGCCGCGGATGCGGTCTTTCAGCACCTCGCGCTGTGTCTGCGCGGTTTCCTGTCCCGACAGCTCGATCAGGGACAGGCGCACCAGCTGGGCGATCAGCTCACCGGCGCCACGCGCGGCGTCAGCACTCATGTGCGGCAGCTCCTGGAAGGTGCTGCGCATGGTGGTCAGTGCCACGCGTGCGATGCCGCTGGCGCCGCCGACCGGGCGCGCCATCAGTGTTTCCAGGCGCAGGCCGCGTTCCACCATCTGCGCCTTGGGCAGCATGACGATCAGGTGCTCCACCCGCTCCGGGTTGGCCACGGCGTAGCTGCCGGTGGTGTCGTAGATGGTCCAGGCGCCGGGGGCGACCCAGGCCTGGCGCCCCATCTGCTCGACGCCGGCGCGGCCTTTCATGGGGGCCACGATCTTGAGGTAACCCTCGTCGCTGGCGCGCACCATGTCCTGCGTGCGCACCACGCGGTGGCGGTTGGCTTCGAGCTTGGTGAGGATGATGTCGCCGGCGCGCGCCGAGGCCATGTGGCCGTCGAAGTCGGTGTCGCCGTAGAGGTCGGACTCCAGACCGCCGAAATGTTTCCAGATCCACTCGCGCCAGATCGGCGCACGCTCGCGCGGTGCGAAGTCGTCCGTCGTGACGGCGGTGGTCGCGGTCATACGGTGCTCCGTTCGATGGCGTGTGGCTGCATGGTCCCGCGATTATGGGCGTTGCGCCAAATTCAGAGGTGGCGTGAGGACAAGGGTTAACCCTGATTTTCTTGCGTGAACCGTCAACTACTTTGTGCACGTTCAGCAAAGCCATGTCCGGCGAGGTTTCCTAGCATTGCCTGTCCAATTACCGAAAGCCCACTTTCACTGGAGACAACATGGTTCAACAATCAAAACGTACCCTGCTCAAAGGCGCCGCTGTCACCGCTGGTGCTGTCACCTTTGCCCCCCATCTGCTGGCACAGCAAAAGCCGGTGCGCATCGGCTATGCCATTGCCCGCACCGGCCCGTGGGCGGGCGGCGCGCAAGTCAGCCAGGAGCCCAACTTCCTGCTGTGGGCCGAGCAGCAGAACGCCGCCGGCGGTCTGGACGTCAAGGGCGTGCGTCGCCCGATCGAGCTGGTCAGCTCGGATGACCGCAGCGACATCGAAACCTGCGTGCGCTCCTACGAGAAGCTCATGGGCAGCGACAAGGTCGATCTGATCCTGCCGCCCTGGGGCTCCAACGCCAATTTCGCCATCGCCCCGCTGGCCAACCGCTATGGCTACCCGATGCTGGCGCCCACCGCCCTGTCGCGCAAGCTGGTCGACATGCGCCTGCCTTACTTCTTCTCGCTGCTGCAGCAGCCCGACAAGATGATGGGCGCATTGGTGGACATGCTCAAGGCCAATGGCGTGAAGACCATTGCCATTGTCTACATGGACGACCTGTTCGGCCTGGAGAACTTCGCCGCTCTCAACAACGCGCTGAAGAACACCGGCATCCAGGTGGTGGAGCGCAAGGGTTATCCGCTGGGCGTGAAAGACCTGTCGCCGGTGCTGCGTGGCATCAAGGACCTCAACCCCGATGCCTTCATCGGCATCACCTACCCGCCGGACACCATCCTGGCCAGCAAGCAGGCCAAGGAGATTGGCTTCAACCCGAAGTTCTTCTACGCCTCGGTCGGCACCGCCTTCCAGCTCTACAAGAACGTGATGACCCCGGCCGGCGCCGAAGGCGTGCTGGGCATGGGTTCGTGGAATGGCAAGACCAGTGCGGCGGCCAAGGCCTACTTCGATGCGCACGCCAAGAAGTTCGGCGGCAAGGAGCCGGATCGCTGGGCCAGCGGCCACTGCTGGGCGGGCCTGGAGGTCCTGACGGAATCCGTGGCCAAGGTCGGCCTGGACCGCAAGGCACTGCGCGACCACATTGCCAAGAACGAATTCAAGACCATCCTTGGCAACATCCATTTCGAAGGCAGCGAAGTCTCGGTGCCCGGAACGGTGGGCCAGTGGCAGAACGGTGAGTTTGAAGTGGTGTGGCCGGCCAAGCTGGCCACTGCCAAGCTCAACCCGAGCAAGCCGGTCTGGAAATAACGTTGCCCCCCTGAGTCGGCCTGACGGCCGCCCGGTGCCAGCGCCAGAGGCGCCGGCTCTTCGGAACCGTCCAAGCCTGCGCAGGCAGGCTTGGAGCCGCGGCCCTCAGCCCCCCAGGGGGACGCCACCAGCGGCCCGGCGAAGCCGGTTCCGCGGTGGCCCCCGATGACGGCCTCGGCGGTCATTGTGGATTCTTTCTCTCGCCTGATCTTTTATGTCTATCACTGCCTGGTTAGAACTGATCGCCTCCGGTCTCATCACCGGTGGCATCTATGCGCTCGTGGCGCTCGGACTGAACCTGCAGTACGGGCTCATGCGCATCCTGAACATCGCACACGGCGAGTTTCTGATGATCGGTGCCTACATCACCTGGATGGCGCAGGACGCCTTCGGGGTGTCGCCGCTGCTGATGGTGCCGGTGTCTTTTCTCATCCTCATGGGGCTCGGCCTGGTGCTGCACCGGCTGTGCTTCCGCCGTCTGACGGCTACCTCGCCCAACCTCGACGTCTTCGAGGCGCGCGGCCTGATGGTGGCCTTTGGCCTCATGTTCCTGGCGCAGAACTTCGCTTCCTTCATGTGGGGCGGCGAGTTGCGTGGCTACGACTACCTGACCGACTCGGTGAAGATCGGCGACGCCCAGTTCGCCGGCAACAAGCTGCTGGTGTTCGGGCTGGCGCTGGCCTTCAGTGCGGCGCTGATCGTGCTGATGCGCATGACCCTGCTCGGCAAGGGCGTGCGTGCGCTGATGCAGTCGCCGGTGGGGGCGCAGCTGGTCGGCATCGACATCCAGCGCCTGCACCCGTTGATGTTCGGCATCGGCCTGGGGCTGTCGGGCATCGCTGGCAGCCTGCTGTCCATGGCCTACACCATCACGCCCTCGATGGGCGAGCCCTACACCGTGACGGCACTGATCGTCATCACGCTCGGCGGCTTCGGCAGCATGAGCGGGGCCCTGGCCGGTGGCCTGCTGCTGGGCGTGATCGAGGCGTTGGGCATGCACTTCACCAGCCCCTCGCTCAAGGCCTTGCTGTCCTACAGCGTGTTCATTGCGGTGCTGCTGCTGCGGCCCGAAGGTCTGTTTGCTCGCAAAGGCAGGAAAGCATGAACTCCCGTCAATTCCTGATTCGCGACCTGTTGGTTCTGCTTGCCATCACCGGTTGGGCGCTCGCGCTGCCGCACTACGGCAGCGAGTTCGTGGTGTCCATGGCGTTGACCTGCCTGATGTACGTCGCCCTGTCGTCCAGCTGGGGCCTGTTCTGCGGCAGCACGCGCTACATGTCGCTGGCCACCTCGGCCTTCTTCGGTATTGGGGCCTACACCAGCGCCATCTTCCTCGGCCAGTTCTCCTGGATGGAGGCCATCCTGCTGGGGGCCGGCCTGTCGGCCCTGGTGGCGGTGGTCATGGGCCTGGCGGTGCTGCACCTGCGCGGCACCTACTTTGCGGTGCTGACCTTCGGCATGACCGAGCTGATCATGCACGCCGTGACCTTCTTCGAGAAGCGTTTCTCCGGCACGGTGGGCCGTGTGCTGACCGTGATCCCGGAGCCCGACACGATCTACCTGACGGTGCTGGCCTTGGCCATGCTGGCGGTGCTGGCGTCCATCGTGCTGCGCCGCACCCGCTTCGGTCTGGCGCTGCTGGGCATCGGTGCCGACGAGCAGCGCGCGCAGACGCTGGGCGTCAACACGCGTCTGATCAAGACCGCCGGCTTTGCGCTCACCGCCGCCTTTGCCGGTGCCGTGGGCGCCGCCATGGCGGTGCGCTGGACCTACATCGACCCGCACACCGTGTTCAACCCCTTCATCGGTTTCCAGACCGTGCTGATCGCCCTCATCGGCGGCGCCGCCACGCTGTGGGGGCCGCTGATTGCCGCCATCGTGTTCAGCGTGCTGGCCGAGACGCTGCGGCTGCAGTTCCCGCAGATCTACATGATGTCGCTCGGTATTTTGTTGATCCTGTGCGTGTTGTACCTGCCGGGCGGCCTGGCCTCCTTGCGCTGGAGCACCTTCGGTGACTGGTGGCGCAACAGCCGCCAGTCGGTACGCGCGTTGCGCAGCAGGGAGCGCAAGAATGTCTGACGTTTTTCTCGAAGCCCGCGACATCACGGTGCGTTTCGGTGGACTGGTCGCGGTCGATGCGGTGAGCGCCACGTTCCGCGCCGGTGAGTTGGTCGGCATCATCGGCCCGAATGGTGCCGGCAAGACCACGTTTTTCAATGCCATCTCCGGCGTGATCCCACCCACCTCGGGCCAGCTCATCGCCGGCGGTCGCAGCCTGGCCGGCAAGCCGCCGCATTTTTACGCCGCTGCTGGCGTGGCGCGCACCTTCCAGACGCCGCGCGTGTTTGCCGACATGACGGTGGCGGCCAACATCGACTTCGGCCTCAAGTTCGCCGGCCGCAAGCGTGAAGGCTCCTGGCATTTGCGCGACGCCACCAGCATTCTGGAACTGATCGGCCTGGTCCATCTGGCCGGGTTGCCGGCGGCGGCCATCACGCCCTCGCAGCAGCGGGTGCTGGAGATCGGCATGGCATTGGCCACGCGCCCGCGCATGCTGCTGCTCGACGAGGTGGCGGCCGGCCTGACCGAAATCGAGGTGGACAACATGGCGCAGCTGATCCGGCGCATGCGCGACGAGCTGGACCTGACCGTGGTCTGGATCGAACACGCGGTGACGACCTTGTTGAAATATGTGGAGCGCGTGATCGTTCTGCACCAAGGGCGCAAGATTGCGGATGGGGTACCCGAGGACGTGGTGCGCAATGCCGAGGTGATTGAAGCCTACCTGGGTGATGAGATGGTGGAAGACGCCGGGGTGGTTGCATGATGTGGTACGACCCAAGTCCTTTTGTGTTGGGCGGCAGCCAGCAAGCCCACTTGAAGATCAACGGCCTGAACGCCGGTTATGGCGCTTTCCTGGTGCTGCGCGACCTCACGCTGGAAATCAAACCCGGCCTGACGGTGATCCTCGGCCCCAATGGTGCCGGCAAGACCACGCTGCTCAAGGCACTGTCCGGGCTGATTGCGCGCCAGGGTCAGGTGCTGCTCAACGACGTGGCACTGCCGACCAAGACCAACGAAATCGTGCAGCGCGGCATGGCGCTGGTGGCTGAAGGGCGCCAGCTGTTCCCGCAGATGACGGTGACGGAGAACCTGGAACTGGGGGGCTGGTTGTGTTCCAAGGCCGAACGCGTGCGCCGGCTGGAGCAGGCCTTCAACGACTTTCCCAAGCTGCGCGAGCGCGCCCACCAACTGGCCGGCACCATGAGCGGCGGCGAGCAGCAGATGGTGGCGGTGGCGCGCGCCATGATGAGCGCGCCACGCCTCCTGATGCTCGACGAACCCTCACTCGGTCTGGCGCCCAAGATGGTGGACGAGTTGCTGGCGATTGCCCGCCGCATTGCCGATGCCGGTACCACCGTGCTGATGGTAGAGCAGAACGTCAAGAAAGCGCTGGCCGTGGCCGACCGTGGTTATGTGCTGGAGCGTGGCGTGCTGGTGGCCAGCGGTCCGGCCAAGCTGTTGGCGCGCTCCAGTGTCATTCGCGAGGCCTACCTCGGCGCTGGCAAGAAGGACGACAAGTCCAAACCGACACCGACCGCCCAGCGCACTGCGGTGGCCGCCTGAACTGTTTTTTTCTGATCCATTACCTGAAGGAGTCACACCCATGTCCGACATGTCCATGCTCATCAATGGCCTGAAAGTCAGCGCCGAAAACCATGCCATGTTCGAGCGCCGCAACCCGCTCGACGGCAGCGTCGCCACGCGCGCCCCAGCCGCTTCACCGGCGGATGCCGTGATGGCGGTGGAAGCCGCTGCCGAAGCGTTCAAGAGCTGGAGCCAGACCGGCCCCAGCGAGCGCCGCGCCTTGCTGCTGAAAGCGGCCGATGCGCTGGAAGCCAAGACGCCGCAATTCATCGAGGCCGTGGCCGCCGAGACCGGCGCCTCCGCCATGTGGGCCGGCTTCAACGTGCATCTGGCTGCCGGCATGATCCGCGAAGCGGCTTCGCTCACGACCCAGATCAGCGGCGAGGTGATTCCGTCCGACGTGCCGGGCAACTTGGCCATGGCAGTGCGCCAACCCGCTGGCGTGGTGCTGGGCATGGCGCCATGGAACGCGCCCGTCATCCTGGGTGTGCGCGCCATCTGCGTGCCGCTGGCCTGCGGTAACACGGTGGTGATGAAGGGTTCGGAAAACTGCCCGCACACGCACCAGCTCATCATCGAGTCGTTCCAGGATGCCGGCTTCCCGCCCGGCGTGGTGAACTACGTCACCAATGCGCCGGCCGATGCCGCAGCCGTGGTGGAAGCCATGGTGGCGCACCCGGCGGTACGCCGTGTCAACTTCACCGGCTCGACCCGCGTGGGCAAGATCATTGCCATGACTTGTGCCAAGTACTTGAAGCCGGTGGTGCTGGAGCTCGGTGGCAAGGCGCCGATGGTGATCCTGGACGATGCCAACATCGACGATGCGGTGAACGGCGCGGCCTTCGGCTGCTTTGCCAACAGCGGCCAGATCTGCATGTCGACCGAACGCATCATCATCGACCAGAAAATCGCCGATGCCTTCGTCAAGAAGTTCGTTGCCAAGGCCAGCGCACTGCCCCTGGGTGACCCGCGCAAGCCAGAGCCGGTGGTGCTGGGTTCGGTCATCGGCATGAGCACGGTCGAGCACTGCAACGCCTTGATCGACGATGCACTGGCCAAAGGCGCCAAGCTGCTGTGCGGCGGCAAGGCCGAGAACACGCTGATGCCGGCCACGCTGCTGGACCACGTGACCCCGGCGATGCGGATTTACTCGGAAGAGACCTTCGGTCCGGTCAAGGCCATCGTGCGCGTCAACGGCGTGGACGAGGCCGTGGCCTGCGCCAACGACAACGAGTACGGCCTGTCGTCGGCCGTGTTCGGCGGCGACATCGCACGTGCCTTCAACGTGGCGCGCCGCATCGACTCCGGCATCTGCCACGTCAACGGCCCCACGGTGCACGACGAGGCACAGATGCCGTTCGGTGGCGTCAAGGGTTCCGGCATTGGCCGTTTCGGCGGCAAGGCCGGCATCCACGAATTCACCGAACTGCGCTGGATCACGATGCAGACCACACCGCGCCACTACCCGTTCTGAGGCGGGCGAGGCTGCAGCCGCGCTAACCCGCGGCTCAGTCTTCGTGGTAGATCTCGGCGGCATTCTTGCCGCCTTTTTTGACCTTGTACATGGCCTGGTCGGCGTGTTCGGTCAGCGTGGCCGCATCCTGGCCGTGTTCCGGGTAAAGGGCGATGCCGATGCTGAGCGAGACGCAGGCGGTGGCGCCTTCCGCCAGCGGGATTGGCTCGCGTGCGATGGCGCCGATCTTTTCCGCCAGGGTCCAGGCGTGGTGTTCGTCGGTGACATCCGGGAGCAGGACCACGAACTCGTCACCGCCTATGCGGGCCAGGGTGTCGGAGGCGCGGATGCAGCGCTGGATGCGCTGCGCCATGGTTTGCAGCACGAGGTCGCCGGCTTCATGGCCATGCGTGTCGTTGACCTGCTTGAAGCCGTCGATGTCCATGAACATCAGCGCCAGCGACTCGTGGTTGCGCTGCGCGACCAGCAGGCTGTGCTCCAACCGGTCCGCCAGCAGGGTGCGGTTGGGCAGTCCGGTCAGCTGGTCGTGGTGCGCGCCGTGCTTGTAGCTCTCTTCCAGTTGCTTGTGATGCGTGATGTCCAGATGGGTGCCGTACATCATCAGGGGCTTGCCGTCGGGGGTGCGGCTGGCGAGCTGGCCGCGGTCGAGCAACCAGACCCAATGGCCATCCTTGTGGCGCATGCGAGCTTCGCATTCGTAGTATTCGAGCTCGCCATTGAAATGCTGCTGGAGCAGCGCATTGGAGGCTTTCAAGTCGTCCGGGTGGGCGCGCCGGATCCAGGTCTCGATGGAGGTGGGCTCAAGCTCTGACAGTTGGTAGCCGATGAGTTGGGCCCAATGTTCGTTGAAGGTGGTCTCGCCGGTCTGCACGTTCCATTCCCAGGTGCCGGCGTGCGTGCCGGCGATGATGGCGGAGAGCTTGGCCCTCTCCTGCACCAGCGCGTCGTTCATTTTCACGGCCATGGCGATGGCCCGCTCGCGCCGGGTGACCAGCACCCAGATCAGGTAGGCAAGCACCAGGCTCATGAGCGCGCCGCCCAGGCCCAGGAGTGTGGGCAGGCGGGCGTCGATCCGGGACAGCATCAGATCGGATGCCCGCATGTGCAGCGTCCAGGTGTGCCCCAGCAGGTGCAGCGTCTGCACGGTTTCGTAAATGGTCGAGGGCTTGTCCTTCGGGTCGCGCGGTGTGGCCTGCTCGGTGTGCATCAGGTTGGCCGGCGTGGTATCGACGCCATCGTAGATGTCGATCAGCAGGTTGCCGGTGTGCTCACCGTAGACGCCGGTCAGGAAGTCGTTCATGCGAAACGGCGCGTAAACCCAACCCACCAGATCGGCGCGGCGTTCTTCGACGCTGGTGAGCGGGGCCCCTTCCCGGTAGATCGGGGCGTAGACCAGGAAGCCGGCTTGTTCGTCCTGGCCGGTTTCCTGCACGAGACGGACCTTGCCCGTCAGGCTTATTTCACCTGTGTCCGCCGCCCGCTGCATGGCAAGGTGGCGCACCGGCTCGGCGTACATGTCGTAGCCGATCGCGCGCAGGTTGCGACCCAGGGGGGGGGCCAGATAGACAACTGACGAGTAAAGCGGCCGTTCGCCTTCGGGCCGGATGGTGTAGTTGACCGCGCCCTCGCGCCGGACCGACTCGATGTGTGCACTCAGTTCCTGGGGGCGAATCAGGCGCGCGAACCCGACGCCCTGGATGCCGGTGTGGTCGGTGCCGACGCCTTGCTGGTCGATGAATTTGTGAAACTGTTCCCGGCTGACCTGGGACTGCGTTTTCAGCAGCCCACCGGTGGCACGCAGGATCTGCAGATACGTGCTCATCCGGGTCTCGATCATTTCGACCGCCTTGCGAACCTCGGACTGGAAGAGAGCGCTTTGCTGCTCCTCCAGGTTGTGCCGGTTCTGCACGTACATCAAGGCACTGAGTACCAGGCCCCCGACGAGCACCAAGCCGGGCAGCCCACGCCAGAGTTTGGCCTTGACCGCCACAGGCAGGGTTGTGTCGGTCGGGTTCATGAAGCGGGCTTATCGATGGCGTTTGGCTGTTTGATTTTGCAATTGTTTCATTTTTAGCCGATTCTGTCCTTGACTCACGTCAATTTGGCCGAGTCTCTCGTTCGAGCTCGGTCAGGAACTGCAGAGCCTGGGCGTTGGACTCGCCGCACATGGTGGGGGAGGGCATGAGGCTGCTGCAGACCGCCGGCCGCCCGGGCTGGCCGAAGATCCGGCAGCGGTTGGCCGCATCGAGCTGGATGCAGCGCACGCCGGCCGGTTTGCTGACCCCGTTGATGACGGGCATGCCGGGAATCGGGCTGGAAATTGAGGGGGCAATGCAGCAGGCGCCACAGCCGGGACGACAATCCATGTGTTTGCTATTAAGTTTGTAGCACCTGACGCATATGGCACCTGGACGAGGGCCGGATTTATATCCTTAATTGTCGCGTAAATCGGCCCGGCCGGCTAAAATTGCGGGTTCTGTCCCCTGCGCAGACCGCCTGGCGGTCACCCCCTGCACCATGTTGTACCCACAAGAATTCGATGTCATCGTCGTCGGCGGCGGCCATGCCGGCACCGAAGCCGCGCTCGCGGCCGCCCGCATGGGGTGCAAGACCCTGCTGCTGAGCCACAACATCGAGACCCTGGGCCAGATGAGCTGCAACCCGTCCATCGGCGGCATCGGCAAGGGCCACCTGGTGAAAGAGGTGGACGCGCTGGGCGGTGCCATGGCCATTGCCACCGACGAGGGGGGCATCCAGTTTCGAATTCTCAACAGCTCCAAGGGTCCGGCCGTGCGCGCCACCCGCGCCCAGGCCGACCGCATTCTTTATAAAGCCGCCATCCGTCGCCGGCTGGAAAACCAGCCCAACCTCTGGCTGTTCCAGCAGGCGGTAGACGACCTCATGGTGGAAGGCGACCGGGTGGTGGGGGCGGTGACCCAGGTCGGCATCCGCTTCCGCAGCCGGACGGTTGTTTTGACAGCCGGAACCTTTCTGGATGGCAAGATCCATGTCGGCCTGAACAACTACGCGGCCGGCCGCGCCGGCGATCCGCCGGCGGTGTCGCTCAGCGCCCGTCTCAAGGAACTCAAGCTGCCGCAGGGCCGGCTGAAAACCGGCACCCCGCCGCGGCTGGACGGTCGCAGCATCGACTTCTCGAAGTGCACCGAGCAACCCGGTGACGGCATGCCCGGCGGCATGAACGAAGAGCAGGGCGTGCCGGTGTTCAGTTTCATGGGCAACGCGGCCATGCACCCGCAGCAGCTGCCGTGCTGGATCACTCACACCAACGAACGCACCCACGAGATCATCCGTTCCGGCTTCGACCGTAGCCCCATGTTCACCGGCAAGATCGAGGGCGTCGGCCCACGCTACTGCCCGAGCGTGGAAGACAAGATCAACCGTTTTGCCGACAAGGACAGCCACCAGATCTTCCTGGAGCCCGAAGGCCTGACCACCAACGAGTACTACCCCAACGGCATCTCGACCAGTCTGCCGTTCGACATCCAGTACGAGCTGGTGCGCAGCATGAAGGGGCTGGAGAACGCCCACATCCTGCGCCCGGGTTACGCCATCGAGTACGACTACTTTGATCCACGCGAACTGAAAAGCAGTTTCGAGACCCGCCAGATCGGTGGCCTGTTTTTTGCCGGCCAGATCAATGGCACCACCGGTTATGAAGAGGCGGCAGCCCAGGGCCTGTTCGCCGGCATCAACGCCGCGCTGCAGTGCCGGGGCGAAGCCGCTTGGTTGCCGCGCCGCGACGAGGCCTACCTCGGTGTGCTGGTGGACGACCTGATTACCAAGGGCGTGACCGAGCCCTACCGCATGTTCACCAGCCGGGCCGAGTTCCGCCTGCAGCTGCGGGAAGACAACGCCGACATACGCCTGACCGAAGCCGGCCGCCAGATGGGCCTGGTGGACGACACCCGCTGGGACGCCTTCAGCCGCAAGCGCGATGCTGTTTCACGTGAAACAGAGCGCCTGAAAGCCACCTGGGTCAACCCGCGCATCCTGGCCGCGGCCGAAGCCGAGCGCGTGCTGGGTACCACCATCGAGCGCGAGTACAACCTGTTCGACCTGCTGCGCCGGCCAGACGTGAGCTACGCCGGTCTGATGTCGCTGGACGGCGGCAAGTACGCCACCCCGAAATCGGAAGGCGCCGGCCCGGATCAGCCGGTCGGCGGTGTTTCACGTGAAACACTGGGTGACCTGTACCAAGCGGTGGTGGAACAGTTGGAGATTGCCGCCAAGTACTCTGGCTACATCGACCGCCAGAAGGGTGAAGTCGAACGCGCTTCCCATTACGAGGGCCTCAAGCTGCCGGTCGACCTGGACTACCTGCAGGTCTCGGCCCTGTCGATTGAGGCGCGGCAGAAACTGCAGAAACACCGGCCGGAAACCCTGGGCCAGGCATCCCGCATCTCCGGCATCACGCCGGCCAGCATCTCGCTGCTGCTGATCCATTTGAAGAAGAGTGGTTTCAAAGGCTTTGCCACGTTAGAGACGGAAGCGGCCGGAGCATGACCACCACGCTAGAAGCAACCCTGAAAGACGGGGTGCAAGCACTTGGTCTGGACTTGAGCGAAGCCCAGTTCACCCAGTTGCTCGACTATCTGGCCCTGATCCAGAAATGGAACAAGGTCTACAACCTGACGGCAGTGCGCGACCCGGCCGAGATGCTGACCCACCACCTGCTCGACAGCCTGGCCGTCATCCAACCTTTGCGCCTGCAACTGCAGGGCAGGGCGCCGGCCGATGGTGCCGGCTTCAAGCTGCTCGACGTTGGTGCCGGTGCCGGCCTGCCGGGGGTGGTGATTGCCATCTGCTGCCCGGACATCGCTGTGACCTGCGTCGACACCGTGGCCAAGAAAGCGGCCTTCGTCCAGCAGGTGGCGGTGGCGCTCAAGCTGCCGAACCTGCGCGGCCTGCATGCCCGGGTCGAGACCCTGAGCGAGGGCTACGACGTGGTTTGCTCCCGTGCCTTTGCCTCGCTGGTGGACTTCACCAACTGGTCGCGCAGTGCGCTGGCGCCGGCCGCTTTCTGGCTGGCCATGAAGGGCAAGCAACCGGTCGACGAGCTGGCGCAACTGCCGGCCGACGTGGCTGTGTTTCACGTGGAACAACTGGCCGTGCCCGGCCTGGGTGCCGAGCGCTGCATCGTCTGGATGCGTCCGAAGGCTTGAGGTCGCGGCAGTTGGGTGGCGGGGCCGGGAATCCACCGGCTGCGACCGTCCGGGCCGAGCGGTCAACCTAACGTAAACTCAGGCCTTCGGTTTCCTGGAATTCCCCCATGTTTGGTGTCGCGGACTACGGCGCATTTGTCGCCACGGTCATCATTTTTCTGCTGATTCCCGGCCCGGGCAACCTGGCCCTGATCACCTCCACCGGTAAGGGTGGGGTGCGCGGCGGGCTGGCGGCGACCCTCGGTGTGATTCTGGGTGACCAGGTGCTGATGTGGGCCGCGGTGGCCGGCTTGGCAGCATTGCTGCTGGCCTACCCGACGGCCTTCCATGCCGTGCAGTGGCTGGGCGCCGCCTACCTGGCCTGGCTGGGCGTTGTGATGCTGCTGGCCAAACCCGGCGCGGCGCCGGTGCTGAACATCAAGGCCGGTCATTACCTGCGCCAGGCCATGATGATCACCCTGCTCAATCCCAAGGCCATCGTGTTCTACATGGCCTTCTTCCCGCTGTTCGTCGACCCGGCCCGGCACCAGGGTCTGCCCACCTTCGGCTTCATGGCGCTGACGATTGCCGTGCTGACCTTTCTCTACGGCCTGACCATGACGTTGCTCACGCACCATCTGGCCGGGCACCTGCGCGCCAACCCGCTGGTTGGCCGCGTGCTGGAAAAACTGGCCGGCCTGTGCCTGGTCGGTTTCGGCTTGCGACTCGCTTTCACCAGATAACACGACTCCAAAGACACAAGGGACACCACGCCATGGCCAAAATTTTCTGCGTTGCCAACCAAAAAGGTGGCGTCGGCAAGACCACCACCACGGTCAACCTGGCGGCCGGTCTGGCCAAGGTCGGCCAGCGCGTGCTGATGATCGACCTCGACCCGCAGGGCAATGCCACCATGGGCTCGGGCGTGGACAAGCGCAAGCTGGAGCTGACGGTCTATGACGTGCTGCTGGAGTCCGCCTCGGTAGCCGAAGCGCGAGCCAAGAGCGACAAGCTGATCGAAGGCGGCTGCGGCTACGACATCCTGGGTGCCAACCGCGAACTGGCTGGTGCCGAGGTCGAGCTGGTGGAAGTGGAGCGGCGCGAGAAGCGCCTGAAAGAAGCGCTGGCGCAGGTGGATGCCGAATACGACTTCGTGCTGATCGACTGCCCGCCCAGCCTGTCCATGCTCACGCTCAACGGCCTGTGCAGCGCGCACGGTGTCATCGTGCCGATGCAGTGCGAGTACTTCGCGCTCGAAGGCCTGACCGATCTGGTCAACACCATCAAGCAGGTGCACGCCAACCTCAACAAGGACCTGCAGATCATCGGTCTGCTGCGCGTCATGTTCGACCCGCGCATCACGCTGCAGCAGCAGGTGAGCGACCAGCTCAAGAGCCATTTTGGCGACAAGGTGTTCAACACCGTCATCCCGCGCAACGTGCGCCTGGCCGAAGCGCCCAGCTACGGCGTGCCGGGCGTGGTGTTCGACCCCTCGTCCAAGGGCGCGCAGGCGTTCATCAGCTTCGCCGAGGAAATGGTGGACCGCATCAAGGCCATGTGATTTCCAAGAGAAATCCGACCTTAGCTCTCGTCCCTGTTGCGCCGCCAGCTATCAAAATAATAGCAAATGAAGCCCGCCAACGTCCTCGTCCTGCCCGGCTGGCAGAACTCCGGCCCGGCGCACTGGCAAAGCCGGTGGGAGGCGGCGCACGGTTACACGCGCGTGCAGCAGCACGACTGGGAACGCCCGTTGCGCGGCGACTGGTTGATGCAGCTGGAAGAAGCCGTGTTGCGCTGTGACGAACCGGCCGTGCTGGTGGCGCACAGCCTGGGCTGCATCCAGGTCGCGGCCTGGGCCGCGCACTCGCAGAACACCCAACGCGTCAAGGCCGCGCTGCTGGTGGCGCCGGGCGACGTGGAGCGCGAGGCCATGCGCCCGCTGCTGCCAAGCTGGTCGCCCATCGTGCGCTCCTCCCTGCCGTTCAAAACCATTCTGGTGGCCAGCCGCGACGACGTGCATTGCACCTTTGAGAAAGCCGACAGCCTGGCATGCGACTGGGGCGCCGAATTGGTGGACCTGGGCAACGCCGGCCACATCAACGCCGACTCAGGTTTGGGCGACTGGCCGCAGGGCCAGGCGCTGCTGCGCCGGCTGACCGATTTAAATTAAAAGAGAAAAAGAGGACCGTCATGGTGACCAAAAAACCCAAAGGCCTGGGCCGTGGACTCGAAGCCCTGCTGGGCCCCAAAGTGGACGAAGCCGCTGAGGCCGCCGCTGCGGCCGGCGCCAACGCTGGCCAGCCGGCCTCGCTGTTGCTGACCGACATGGTGGCCGGCCAGTACCAGCCGCGCACCCGCATGGACGAGGGCGCGCTGTACGAACTGGCCGAGTCCATCAAGGCGCAGGGCATCATGCAGCCGATCCTGGTGCGCAAGCTCCATGACGGCCCGAACGCCGGCAAGTTCGAAATCATCGCCGGTGAACGCCGCTTCCGCGCCTCCAAGCTGGCCGGGCTGGATAGCGTGCCGGTGCTGGTGCGCGACGTGCCGAACGAGGCCGCCGCCGCCATGGCGCTGATCGAAAACATCCAGCGTGAAGACCTGAACCCGCTGGAAGAGGCGCAGGGCTTGCAGCGTCTCATCAAAGAGTTTGGGCTTACTCACGAACAGGCGGCGCAAGCCGTCGGCCGTTCGCGCAGCGCCGCCAGCAATCTGCTGCGCCTGCTCAACTTGGCCGAGCCGGTGCAGACCATGCTGATGGCCGGCGACCTCGACATGGGCCACGCCCGTGCCCTGCTGGCGCTGGACCGCGCGGCGCAGATCACCGCCGCCAACCAGATCACTGCCAAGAAGATGTCGGTGCGCGAGGCCGAGAGCCTGGTGAAAAAACTCGGCGCCGAGTTCTCCCTCACGCCGCAGAAACCGGGCAAGGAAAAGTCGCGCGACCTCAAGCGCGTGGAAGAAGAACTGTCCGACCTGCTGACCGCCGAGGTCGAAGTGCGCGTCAAGAAACGCGTCAAGCGCCACGGCCGCGTGGAAGAGATGGGCGAGCTCAGCATCCAGTTCGGCTCGCTGGATGAACTCAACGGCCTGATCGACCGCCTGCGCGGCAACAGCCACTAAACCAACCCGGCCACCCGCATGCTGGCCCGTCTGCCCTGGCCCCTGCCGGCGCTCCTGGCCTGGGGGCTGGCGTGGCTGTTGTTGGTGTTGTCGCTGCGCGCTGGCCTGAACGCCGTGCTCGCACTGGCGCTGGCCTCCGGCGCGGGGGTGGTCTTGAGCGTGCTGGGCGCCAACTGGTGGCGCCGCCTCATCATCGGCTTGGGTTTTCCGCTCTCGGCCTTGCTCGCCGGCGGCCTGGCCCTGCCGGCCTGGGGCTGGCTGCTGCCGCTGGCACTGCTGGCCTTGATCTACCCGCTCAACGCCTGGCGCGACGCGCCGCTGTTTCCCACCCCGGCCGATGCGCTGAACGAACTACCCAACGTCGCGCCGCTGGAGCCGGGCGCGAAAGTGCTGGACGCTGGCTGCGGCCTCGGCCACGGCCTGCAGGCACTGCGCCAGGCCTACCCGCTGGCCGAATTGCACGGCATCGAATGGAGCTGGCCGCTGCGTTGGCTTTGCGCCCGCCGTTGCCCCTGGGCGACTGTGGTGCGGGGCGATATCTGGAAAGTGGATTGGTCGGGTTACGAGCTGGTTTACCTGTTTCAACGGCCCGAGAGCATGCCGCGTGCGATTGAGAAGGCGAGGGCGGAGCTCAAGCCGGGGGCCTGGCTGGTGAGTCTGGAGTTTGAGGCGGTGGGGCTGACGCCGGTGGCGAAGCTGGAGGGGGCGCAGGGGAAGCCGGTGTGGATTTATCAAGGTCCAACTAGTTAGGTTCAAGATAGCCAAGCCCCTGTTGTGCTTGTACTGGAGTGGTATATCGAATTCAAGAAATCGAAAACGAAGAGGAGGCCAGATGAAAAGCAAACCGAAGAGTGGGATGGACGCCCTGCTAGAAGAAGCGAACCGGGAAACCTCAAGAAGTGCCAAGGTGAAAAGATGGGTCTTATTCAAACTTGGCTTTTCACAATGTCGATACTGTACTTATTGTGAAGCGGAAGGAGATAAGTATCGCGGCATGCGCGAGTCCATCATGTTGACTCAGGGGAAGTGTCATTGGTCTGGCAAGAGTTCGTCGTCGAATCTTGATCGTGATGACCTAAGGAAGTTTCACCGCTGCCCAGCATTCATTCCTGTCCTCTACAACTTCAAAGACTATGCAATCAATTTAGAAGAAGTAAAAAGGATTAGGTCTCGTCGAAAAGAAGCTCTGTTTGCCTTTACCGGTTGGATGGTGGCATTGGTAATTGCCGTACTTTCTATTCTTTATAAGAAATGAAATTGTTCACACCAAAAGCTTGGTTGATTGGATGTGACGGAAGTTAATTGCAATGTCAATTGCAAGACTATTCACTTTCACAATATTGGCTTTGTTGGCTTTCGCTGGCAACTCCCTGCTGTGTCGCGCCGCCTTGCAGCACACCCCCATCGACGCGACCAGCTTCACCACCATTCGCCTGGCCTCGGGCGCGCTGGTGCTGTGGGGGCTGGTACAACTGACGCGCCGTGAAGCCACCGGCCGCGGCAGTTGGCCTTCGGCGTTCGCGCTCTTCGCCTACGCGGCGGCCTTCTCTTTTGCCTACGTCAACCTGCCCACGGGAACGGGCGCGCTGCTGCTGTTTGGCGCGGTGCAGACCGGCATGATTGGCTGGGGGCTGGTGAAGGGCGAGCGTTTCGCGCCGCTGCAGTGGCTCGGCCTGCTGCTCGCCCTGGGTGGGCTGGTGGGGCTGCTGTTGCCGGGGCTGTCGGCACCGCCGCTTGGGGCCGCCTTGTTGATGATCACGGCCGGCTTGGCCTGGGCGTTGTACTCCTTGCGAGGCCGGGGTGCGGGTGATGCGCTGCGAGTGACGGCGGGCAACTTCATGCGCACGGTGCCGGTGGCGCTGGGCATGAGCCTCTTGTTCATCAACAGCGTGCAGGTGGACACGGCGGGCGCGCTCTACGCCGTCGCTTCCGGTGCCATCACCTCGGGTGTCGGTTACGCCATCTGGTACACCGTGCTGCCGCATCTCAAGGCCACCAGCGCGGCCACACTGCAACTCAGCGTGCCGGTGATCGCGGCGGTGGGTGGCATCCTGTGGTTGGGCGAGCCACTGACGCTGCGGCTGGTGCTGGCGTCCCTGGCCATCCTGGGCGGCATTGCCCTGGTCATTCGCAAGCAGGCAAAATGAAACAGGGCACCACAGTACTCGCACGAACCGCCCACGGCCAACACACCATGAAGACCCTCTGTCACACCTTCAAGCTAACCACGACGCTATCGACGCTGGCCCTGCTGGCCGCCTGCGGAACCCCCAGCGTCTACCCGGACGAGGCGTTCAGCAAAGAGTCGCCGTACTTCAAACAATTTCGGCAGAGCGAGACACAAGCCTGCGAAGCGGCGCAGCATGCGCTGCTGAGCCAGGGCTACCGCATCGAGCGGGCCGAAGCGCAGAACGTGCGCGCCAAAAAAGACTTCCAACCCGATGACGAGGTCAACGTCACCATCGACTTCGATGTGGTGTGCAAGCCCAACAGCAACGGCGCGACGGTTTTCGTCAACGCGGTGGAGACCACCTACGAACTCAAGAAGACCTCCAGTGCCGCCAGCCTGAGCGTGCCCGGCGGCGGCATTGCCATGCCTTGGAGCAAGAGCACGGACGCGCTGGTCAAAGTGGCCGGCAAGACGATTGAAGACCAGAAGTTCTACAAACGCTTCTTCGACCTGCTCACGAATTACCTGGGCAAGTAAACGGGTAGACCTGAGTATTGCATTCCATGCGTATGCGATCTGACATCGAGCACCTCTTCAACGACAGGTCTTGCCAATGCCTCTCTTCGTAGCGCTGTTGCGCGGCATCAACGTGGGTAAGGCCAAGCGCATTCCCATGGCCGAGCTACGCAGCTTGCTGGCTGAGTTGGGCTACACGGATGTGGTGACGCTGCTCAACAGCGGCAACGTGGTGTTCCGTGCCGCCAAGGGCACACCGGCCAAGCACGCCACGCAGATTGCTGCTGCAATCTCCAGCAAGCTGAATGTCGATGTGCCGGTGATCGTCAAGTCAGTGCAGGAACTGGCGACGATCGTTGCTGAGAACCCATTGGCCGCGGCAGACCCTGCGCGGCTCTTGGTCGCTTTCGTTCAAGACGCCGCGGCGTTGTCGGGGCTGGCCGGCATCGAACCTCTGGTGGTGCCGCCGGAACAGTTCGTGCTCGGCAAGCATGCCGCGTACCTGAATTGCGTGAGCGGCATCCTTGAAAGCAAGGCGGGTAAAGCCTTGCTGGGCAAGGCCGGCAAATCGGTCACCACCAGAAACTGGGCCACCGTTCTCAAGTTGCAAGCCCTGGCCGGGCTTCAACGGTAGCGGTTGAAGAACGCGATCATGCGTTCGGTGGCATCTTTGGTGACGGCGGCGTCGTAGCGGTAGGTCATGCTCTCGCCGCTCGCGCTGCGGTAGACATAACCATTGTTTTCCGACTTGTCCCAGCCGTGCGTGGTGTTGGGGTAGAGGTGCCAATCGACCTCTTTGCCTGCCGCCTTCATTTGCTCCAGCAGCGGGAAGCAGGCCTTGGGCGGTGTCTCGATGTCGAGTTCCGCCATCAGCATCAGGACCGGACGGTCGCTGTCGGCGGACAGCATGTCCAGTCTGGGCGACGATGAATTGTTGTGCAGGGCGCAGGTGCCGTAGTGGCCCACCGAGGCACGAAAGCGCCCAGACGCCTTGAAGACCTGCGCCCCTTCGGGGCTGGCCAGCAAAGCGGCAGCAAGCGCGCCGAGCGAATAGCCGGTCTGGAAGATCCGGGTCTTGTCGATGTAGGGCTGTCGCTCAAAGTGGGCCAGCGCATCGTAGTCGTCCTTGGCCACCTCGGCCGGGAACAGGATGGTGCCGGGGCGGATGCCGCGCGGCCCATAACTGTCCACCACTAGCACGGCAAAACCGGCGTCCAGCAAGGCCTTGGCTTGCACCAGCATGTGCTGGCTGACACCGCCGATGGTGTGGTTCAACACAACGGCCGGGAACGGGCCTGCACCTTCGGGGGTGTAAATGCGGTTCGCCAGGGACGCGGCGGTGGTGAACCTCCCCAGGGTCTGTCGGTCGGCATCAAACGCCAGTGGTTTGGCGCTGGCCATCCAGCGCACGGTGCTCGGGTTGCTGGCCGCAGGTGCGGTGTCCAGCCCGCAATCGCGGCGCAACAAAACACCGGCTTGCGGCCCGGCTCCGGTCGGGTCAGACAGCTTCTTGGCGCCGGCCAGTGCGATCGTGACTTGAACCGTCGCCTGCCGTCTTTCCGCATCCGAGAGCTTGCAGTACTCACTCAAGTCCGGGAACTTGCTGCGCACACCGTCATAAACGAGCTGGATTTCGGCCTCGCTGGCGGCATGGGCCGCGCCGCTGAATGCGCCGAGCAGGGTGAGGGACGCCAGAAAGCGCCAGGGCAGGGTGATGGGCATGGGACGGGTTTCTGAAGAAGGATGGTGATGACCTTGCGTGCAAGGAAAAAAACCGGCCATGGCCGGTTTTAGGTCAGAGGGTTTTGGGCTGTGCCTCAACCGCCACGGCACTCGCGCCCGACCTTCTGGCCGGCTTCGCCGCCCAGCGTCTGCGGGTTGCCTTTCACCTTGCCGGAGGCCATGAGGCCCATCACGGCTTCGGTGGAGGCCTTGCGAATGCCATCAGGCCCCTTTTGACACAGTGATTTGAAATCCGGATTGGCGGCCTTGACGGCGGCCACCACGGCATCGACCTCGGCAGGATCGGAAGCCGGTTGTGCCGCCACGGGCAGCGCCGCCAACAACACAATGGCCAAACCGGTTATGTGCTTGAGCATGTCGTTCCTCCTGTGATGAAGAGATGCGAAAGTAACTTAAATCAAGGATTCCCGATTAAGGGGAAACCCGTGTCTTCGCGGCCCGCTATTGCACAATGCCCAACCTGTCTGCCATCTGCCATCTGGTTGCCTTTCCTCACCATGACCCGAAGCATTGAGTTTTTTGACCAGCAGTTTGCCCGTTCGGCCTCGGCTCAAGCCCTGGCGCTGAACCCGTTCGAGACGCTGGCCTTGCCCTACCTGCATGGCGAGGTGCTGGACTTTGGCTGCGGCATGGGCAACCTGGCGTTTGCGGCCGCACGGCAGGGCTGCCGCGTGACGGCGCTCGACGCCAGCCAGGCCGCGGTGGCGCACATGCAGCAGCGGGCGGCCGCGGAGGCGTTGCCCGTCCGGGCCGAACTGGCCGACCTGCGCCGGTACCCCGTCAGCGCCGACTACGACTGCATCGTCTCCATTGGTTTGCTGATGTTTTTCGATTGCCCCACCGCGCGCAAGGTGCTGGGTGAGTTGCAGCGACAGGTCCGGCCTGGTGGTTATGCGGCCGTCAACGTGTTGATCGAAGGCACCACCTACATGGACATGTTCGAGCCCGCGGAGCACTGTCTGTTCACGGCCACCGACTTGCAGCAGCGTTTCGCCGGCTGGGACATTGTGCAGAACGAGGTCAGCACATTCGAGGCACCGGGCAATACCGTGAAACGGTTTGCCACCGTCATCGCACGCAAACCAGGTTAGTGCGAACGGGCCCTGGTTAGAGCGCGAAGATCTTGCCCGGGTTCATGATGTTCTTCGGGTCCAGTGCGCGCTTGATGGTGCGCATCATGTCCACCGCGCCGCTGCCGGCTTCGGTCAGCAGGAAATCCATCTTGTGCAGGCCCACACCGTGCTCACCGGTGCAGGTGCCGCCCAGCGTCAGGGCGCGGTGCACCAGCTTGTGGTTCAACGCCTCGGCCACCTCGCGTTCCTGCGGTAGCGCGGGGTCGATCAGGTAGCCGAAGTGGAAGTTGCCGTCGCCGACGTGGCCGACCAGGAAGTAGGGGATGCCGCTGGCATCGGCCTCGGTCACCGAGTCGAGCAGGCAGTCCGCCAGGCGGCTGATGGGCACGCAGGTGTCGGTGCTGATGGCGCGGCAGCCCGGCTTGCTCTGGATGGCAGCAAAGTAGGCGTTGTGCCGCGCGGTCCACAGGCGGGTGCGTTCCTCCGGTGTGGTGGCCCATTCGAAGGCGTTGCCGCCGAATTCGCTGGCAATCTCCTGCACGGTTTCGGCCTGCTCTTTCACACCGGCCGGGGAGCCGTGGAACTCCATCAGCAGCATGGGTTCTTCACGCAAGGTCAGCTTGGCATAGGTGTTGACCATGCGCACGGTGTTGGCGTCGATCAGCTCCACGCGGGCAATCGGAATGCCCATCTGGATGATCTGGATGGTGGTGCGCACGGCGGCCTCGATGCTCGGGAACGAGCAGATGGCGGCCGAGATCGCCTCCGGCAGCGGGTAGAGCTTGAGCGTGATCTCGGTCATGATGCCCAGCGTGCCTTCGCTGCCCACCATCAGGCGCGTCAGGTCGTAGCCGGCGCTGCTTTTCTTGGCGCGCGTGCCGGTGCGAATGACTTCGCCGCTGGCGGTCACCACTTCCAGCGCCAGCACGTTCTCGCGCATGGTGCCGTAGCGCACGGCGTTGGTGCCGCTGGCGCGGGTGGCGCTCATGCCGCCGATGCTGGCGTCGGCACCCGGGTCGATCGGGAAGAACAGGCCGGTGCTCTTGATCTCGTCGTTGAGTTGCTTGCGCGTCACGCCCGGCTGCACGGTGACCGTCAGGTCTTCCGGATTGATCGCCAGGATCTTGTTCATGCGCGAGACGTCGATGCTGATGCCGCCTTGCACCGCCAGCAGGTGGCCTTCCAGCGAGGAGCCGACGCCAAACGGGATCACGGGCACGTTGTGTTCGCTGGCCAGCTTGATGGCGTCCGACACATCGGCTGTGCTCTCGGCAAACACCACGGCGGCCGGCGGCGGCACCGAGTACACCGATTCATCGCGGCCATGCTGTTCGCGCACCACCAGTGCGGTGGAGCAGCGCTCGCCGAAGCGGGCTTTCAGTGCCTCGACCAGGGCCGGCGGTACCGCGCGTTGATGGATCTCGGGCAGCAGGTGGGCGGCTTGCGCGGGTGCGTTCATGAAGTCTCCAGACGGGCAAACCCAGCCGTATAGCGGCTGGGGAATAATCGATGTTTCAGCGCCTGAAGGTTTCGGGCGCGGTCAGCCCACATTTTGATCCAAGGTTGCCATCATGGGAAATCGCCTCACGCAAATCGCCACCCGCACCGGGGACAACGGCACCACCGGCCTGGGTGACAACAAGCGCGTCTCCAAGAACAGCCTGCGCGTGCACGCCATGGGCGATGTGGACGAACTCAACTCCAACATCGGCGTGCTGCTGTGCGAGGAGATGCCGGCCGACGTGCGTGGGGTGCTGGTGGAGATCCAGCACCAACTGTTCAACCTCGGTGGCGAGCTGTCCATCCCGGGTTACGAGCTGCTGAAACCAGAGGCGGTGCTGGCGCTGGACGAAGCACTGGCAAAGTACAACGAACAGCTGCCGCGCCTGCAGGAGTTCATCCTACCGGCGGGTTCACGCGCAGCCGCACTGGCGCACGTGTGCCGCACTGTGGCCCGCCGCGCCGAGCGCGCCGTGGTGGCGCTGGGCAACGAAGAGGCCATCAAGGAAGCGCCGCGCCAGTACCTCAACCGGCTGAGCGATCTGATGTTTGTGTTGGCGCGTGTGCTCAACCGTATGAACGGCGGCGATGACGTCTACTGGAAGAGCGAGCGGTTGGCCAGCGCTGAAAAATAGGCGATCGTTCGGGTTGGTCAGACGGGGTGCTCAGGCGGATCGACCTTTGCCGCGGGCAGTGCTCCGGGTCGTGCGCAGCTTGGCGCCCCGCTGCCGGGCGTAGGCGTCACGGAGTGCTTCCCGAAGGTGCTGGATCGGTGTAGCCAGCGGCCCCGCCGGGGGGCGGTGGGTCACCCAGATGCTGACTTTCGTGTTCAGCTCTGGCACGTTCAGGACCTGGAGCTTGTCGTGCCATTTGCTGGAGGACAGATCGCGCAACGGCACGATGCCAAGCCCGACACCCTGCACGACCAGAGACAGCTGCACATCCATGTCGGTCGCCTCGACCGAGACATCGAGCGGCAAGCCGGCGCGTTCATGTGCACGCTGGATGATGTGGCGGTAGGCGCAGCCTTCCTTGCTCAGGACCCATGGCACGCCCTTGAGCCGGTTCAGGCGCACGCGCCCGGTGAAGTCGGCATCGCGGTTGGCAACCACGACGACATCCAGCTTGGCCACTTCATCCGCATGGATGTCAGGGGGCATGTCGTCGCTGTCCGGCAGATACACAACGGCCGCGTCAAGGCGCGAGCACCGCACCATGTCGACCAGCGCGGCTGACCAATCCGATGCGACGCGAATGCGCATGGCCGGGTGGGCGGCTCGCAGCGTTTTGAGCGGGTGGGTCAGGGCGGTCTCCGCCACGAAGGGTGATACCCCCAGCCGGAACTCGCCGCTGAACTCCTTGCTGGGCCTGAAGGCTGACTTCAACTCGTCGACACTGCGCAGCAGACGGCGCCCAATCTCGTAGACATGGTGGCCATCGGGCGTGGGCCGCAAGGGCTTCGCCGGGCGCTCGAGCAAGTTGACGCCCAGCAACTGCTCCAGGCTCTGGACGCGGCGTGTCACGCCGGGTTGGGTGAGGTGCAGCCGGGAGGAGGCGGCTACGACGGAGCCGGTCTCGACCACCGCAACGAAGGCTTCCAGGTCTTTCGTGTTCATGCGAGTTGAGCATACTGAGTATGCTGCGAATTCAATAGACGCATGATAAATCGAAACCTAGCATGGCGCCTTTCTTCCTGTCTGGAGTTTTGCCGTGTCTTCTCCCCTGTCTGCTCCGGCGCGCGCTGTCGCCGCCGATGTGAATGTCGTCACACCCGCACTGACGGCGTTGCTGGCACTGTCCGCGGGTGTCGCCGTCGTCAATCTGGCTGCCTCGCAACCGATCTCGGCGCAGATCGGACGCTCACTGGGCAGCAATCCGGCCTCGGTGGGCATGATCTCCATGCTGACTTTCCTGGGGTATGCGGTGGGTGTGGTGTTCCTGCTGCCCCTGATCGACAAGATCGAGAACCGCCGCCTGATCCTGTTGACCCTGGCCGCCAATGTGCTGGCTCTGCTGGCCGCGGCAGGCGCGTCGAGCGAACCCCTCTTTCTGGGGGCTGCCTTCCTTGTCGGCGCGACCTCCTGCGTGGCGCAGATGTGCGTCGTGACGGCGGCCCTGCTCAGCCCGGAATCCGTGCGCGGGCGCGTTGTCGGCAGCGTCATGAGCGGGCTGATGATCGGCATCCTGCTGTCGCGGCCCATCGGCAGCTTCATCGCGGGCGAGGTTGGCTGGCGTGCGGTCTACGGCCTGTCGGCCGCTGCCGGCTGCCTGCTCGTGCTGCTTCACTGGCGCTTGTTGCCCGGCAGCACGCCGGCTGTGCCCCGGCCTTATCTCGCGTCGCTGGCGGCCTTGTGGCCACTGCTGGCGTACGAGCCCGTTTTGCGTCGCCGCGTCATCTACCAGTCTTTGCTGATGGTGTCGTTCAGTGCGTTCTGGACCGCCATCGCCTGGCGTCTGGCACAACCGCCATTCGACCTGGGGACGCGCGGGATAGCGCTGTTTGCCCTGGCCGGGGTGGGCGGCGCCATCGTGGCCCCGGTGGCCGGCCGCGCCGGTGATCGCGGGCTTACGCGCACGGCGACGCTATGGGCTCATCTGACCGTGATCGGCGGTGTCCTCTTGGCCGCGGCAGTTGCAGGGGAGTGGGGCCAGCGCCATCTGGCCGGGGTGCCTGCGTGGTTGCAACTGGTCTGGCTGGCACTCGCTGCGCTGGTGCTCGACATGGGCGTGGTGGCCGACCAGGCCTTGGGGCGGCGGGCCATCAACATGATCCGGCCGGAATCCCGCGGCAGCGTCAACGGCCTCTACTCCGGCATGTTTTTCATGGGGGCTGCCTTGGGGGCGGTGTTGGCGGGTGTGTTCTGGTTTTCAGCCGGCTGGGGCGGCGTGTGTGCCTTGGCCTTATGTGCAGCGTTGCTCGCTCTGGTCTTGCGATGGCTGGAGCCGCGCGAATGACCCAGGGGTCATGACGTGCTTGCGATGGGCGAGCACTGAAAAGCAAACGCCCGCCAGAGATGAGCTCCGGCGGGCGTTTGCCCAGTGCTGCTCGCCTCAGCGCTTGCGGTTCAGCAGCGCGTACAGCAGGATGGCGCCGAAGGTGGCGGTGCCGATGCCGCCCAGTGCGAACTGGCCGAACTTCAACGTGAAGTCGCCGGTGCCCAGCACCAGGGTGATGGCGGCCACGATCAGGTTCTTGTTCTCGCTGAAGTCCACCTTGTTGTCGACCCAGATCTTGGCGCCAGCCACGGCAATGAGGCCGAACACCACGATCGAGACGCCGCCCATCACCGGCAGCGGGATGGCCTGGATGATGGCACCGAACTTCGGTGAAAAGCCCAGCAGCACGGCCAGCAGGGCGGCCACGACGAAGATGGCGGTGGAGTAGATCTTGGTGGCGGCCATGACGCCGATGTTCTCGGCATAGGTGGTGACGCCCGTGCCGCCGGCGGCGCCGCTGACCATGGTGGCGATGCCATCGCCGATGAAGGCGCGGCCCATGTAGGCGTCCAGGTTCTTGCCGGTCATGGCGGTCACGGCCTTGATGTGGCCCAGGTTTTCGGCTACCAGGATGATGGCTACCGGGGCGATCAGCGACATCGCGGTGACGTCGAACACCGGGGCGGTGAATGCCGGCCAGCCGAACCAGGCGGCGTTGAGCACGCCTGACAGGTCCAGCGGCTTGCCCAGGCCCATGCCGTTGGTCAGCAGCGCGTAGATGACGGTCGCCACGATCAGGCCGACCAGGATGAGCAGGCGCTGCACCATGCCGCGCGTGAGCACCGCCACCAGGCCGACGCAAACGAAGGTGACCAGTTGCATCCAGGAATCAAAGTTGCTGGCGGCCATGTTCTTGATGGGAATGCCGGCCAGGTTCAGGCCGATCACCGCCACCACGGCGCCGGTGACTACCGGCGGCATGAAACGCTCGATCCAGCCGGTGCCGACGGCCTGCACGATGAAGCCGATCAGGGTGTAGAGCGCACCGCAGGCAATGATGCCGCCCAGGGCGAGGCCGAGGTTGGCGTTCGGCCCCTTGCCGGCGTAGGCGGTGGCCGCAATCACCACGCCGATGAAGGCGAAGCTCGAACCCAGGTAGCTCGGTACCTTGCCGCCCGTGATGAGGAAGAAGATCAGCGTGCCGATGCCGCTCATCAGGATCGCGATGTTGGGATCGAAACCCATCAGGATCGGGGCCAGCACCGTGGCGCCGAACATGGCGATCACGTGCTGCACGCCCATGACGGCGGTTTGCGGCCAGGGCAGGCGCTCGTCGGGGCCGATGACACCGCCTTGCTGCAGCACGTCGGCGCTTTTCTCAGTCCATTGGAACAGGCTCATTGTTTTTCTCCGGGTTGTGAGGTGCGGCGATGCTAATGCATTTGCCGTGCCAGACACAGGGGGCAGACCCGGGAGAAAATACGGCGCAATCCATATCCGTCCATCATTTGAAGCGAAAGTAAGCGTCATGATCCAGATCGACCCCGCCGCGCGCGCCAATGTCCACCTCATCGACCACCCGCTGGTGCAGCACAAGCTGACTCTGATGCGCAAGAAGGAAGCCAGCACCAGCAGCTTTCGCCGTCTGCTCAACGAACTGGCGGCGCTGATGATCTACGAGGTCTGCCGCGACATGCCGCTGCAGGACGTGCAGATCGAGACCCCGCTGGAGACCATGACCGGCAAGATGATCGACGGCAAGAAGCTGGTGTTCGCCAGCATCCTGCGCGCCGGCAATGGCATCCTGGACGGTGTGCTGTCGGTGGTGCCGGGCGCGCGCGTCGGCCACGTCGGCCTGTACCGCGACCCCGAGACCCTGCAGGCGGTGGAGTACTACTTCAAGATGCCCAAGAACATGGAGGAGCGCGACATCGTGGTGGTCGACCCCATGCTGGCCACCGGCAACTCGGCCGCTGCCGCCGTGACGCGCCTGAAGCAGTGCAAGCCGAAGTCCATCAAGTTCCTGTGCCTGCTGACCTGCCCGGAAGGCATCAACACCCTGTACAAGGAACACCCCGATGTGCCGGTCTTCACCGCCGCCATCGACCGCGAACTCAACGACCACGGCTACATCCTGCCCGGCCTGGGTGATGCGGGCGACCGCATCTTCGGCACGCAGTAAGCCCGCGGCGCCGCCTGGTGTGGAGCCTCAGGCGACGAAGCGCGCCACCTCGGCCAGCACGCTTGTTTCCTTCAAGATCTTGGCGTGGCCCAGGCCTTCGGTGGCAATCAGCTGCGCATCGGTGATGGCACGGCTATAGGCCAGACCATCCGCGAAGCGGTTGATGCGGTCACCCCGGTCGTGCACCACCAGCGTGGGGATCTGGATGCGGGGGCCGACCGCCGCCGGCTCGAACTGCGGCATCACGATGCCTTCGCGCGCCTCGATGCGCTGCTGCATGGCGGCGCGCGTGGTCTCGCTCAGGCTGAACATGCGCGCAAACAGGCGGGTGTATTCATACGGTGAGGCGGGCGGCGCTAGCAGCACCAGGCGCTGCACCCCCAGCCCGCGGCTGACGGCATAAGCCGCGGCATTGGCCCCCAGCGAATGCGCCACCACCGCCTGCAGTGTGTGGCCCTGCTGCTGCAGGCGGCCGGCCACATAGTCCAGGGCCCGCGCGAATTGCGGCAGGTTGCTGACCCCACCGCCGCTGCGGCCATGCGCCGGCATTTCCACCAGCACCGGTTGCAGGCCCTGGGCTGCCAGGGCTTCCGCCAGTGCCAGCATCTGGCCGGCGTGGCCGCCCCAGCCGTGCACCAGTAGTACCACAGGGCCAGTGCCAGGGGCGGTGGTGGCACGTGTGTAGAGCGTCAGGCTGGCGCGCTCGAACGGCCAGGAGGCCATCTGCCAGTCCGTCTGCCAGGGTTGCCGGCGGCTCAGCCAGCGCGGCGGCAGCGGCGTGCCGAACAGGCGATGAGCGGCGCGCACGGCCAAGCCGGGCCACAGGCGCTGCGAGGCGCCCAGGCCCAGGCGGAATAAGCGGACGACGGGGCCGTTGCCGTAGGGCATGGGCGCGGCCTGGGGGGCGGGGTGTGTCATGGCGAACTCCTGGACAGAGGGGTCAGTAGTAGATCCAGTCGCTGTTGTTGCGCGGCAGGTTGCGCAGCGACGCGAAGGCGGCGATCACGCCGCGGACCAGCAGGTAAAGGCCGAGGCCGGAAAAGACGATCCACATGGCAGTTCCTTTCTTCGCACGATCGTGCGAAATTTGAGTGAGCAGGCAGACAAGGTCAACATCAGAGAGAGCGGGTTGGCGGGTAAGTTAAGCCTGGTAGCTCTGCAGCAGACGCTGCCAGGTGGCGGTGGCACGCTCGGCGGCGGTCGGGTCGCGCAGGAAGCGGGCGTCGTGCAGCAGGCCGATCGCGATGCCGTAGATTTCACCGACCAGTTGCTCCGGCACGGTGTCGGGCTTCAGGTGGCCGGCTTCGATGGCCTGCAGCACGGTGCGACGCAACGCGGCACGCCAGCGCGAAATCTCCTGGAACAGCAGGTCACGCAGTTCGCCTTCGCGGTCGTCCAGTTCGAAGGCGCCGGCGGTGTACAGGCAGCCGTTGTTCACCTCGACGTCGCGCATGCGGGCGATCCAGCGCTGCACGATGGCGTCCAGCCGCGGCAGCCCTTTGGGCTGTTGCATGGCTGGCACGAACACGTCAGCCAGAAAACGCCGGCCGAATTCCTCGATCACCGCCTTCTGCAACGCTTCGCGCGAGCCGACGCGCGAGAACACGCCGCTCTTGGACAGGCCAATGCGGTCGGCCACCGCTTGCAGCGTCAACGCCTCCAGGCCCTCGGCGGCGGCGAGGTCGAGCGCGGCGCCGATGATGGCGGCACGCGTCAGTTCACTCTTGGCAGTTTTGGCATCGAGGCGCATGAGGCAAATTTAGCACAAGTGTCCGAAATTGCAAATCCCCGTTCTGTCTCGGGGTAAATCCGGAGGTGGTTTGTCCCCGACGCGGCTGCGGGTGGGGAGGCGTTCATGCCATGATGCCCCGCATGACGACCGCTCCCTACCTTCCCCAGATCCGCCTGTACCAGAACTGGTTGCGCGAGCAGCGCGGCCTGTCCTTTGACGATTACGACGCCTTGTGGCGCTGGTCGACCACGGACCTGGACGCCTTCTGGCAGAGCATCTGGGATTACTACGAACTGCAGTCGCCCACCCAGCACACGGCCGCGCTGGCCGAGAACCGGATGCCGGGGGCGCGCTGGTTTCCGGGCGCGCAAGTCAACTACGTGCAGCAGGTGTTCCGCCATGTCGAGGCAGCGCATGCGGCCGGCTTCCCCGCGCTGGTCAGCCACAACGAGAAAAGTCTGGCCCGTGGCGTACCGGCACGCGAGCTGAGCTGGCCCGAGTTGCGCCGCCAGGTGGCCTCGCTGGCGCTGCACCTGAAGGCCCAGGGCCTGCAACCGGGCGACCGCGTGGCCGCCTACCTGCCCAACATTCCCGAGGCCATGGTCGCCTTCCTGGCGGTAGTGAGTCTGGGCGGGGTGTGGAGCATCTGCGCGCCCGACATGGGCACCGCGGCGGTGCTAGACCGCTTCAAACAGATCGAACCCAAGGTGCTGATCGCCTGCGATGGCGTGACTTATGGCGGGCGTGATTTCGACCGCCGCGACGTGGTGGCCGAGTTGTGCGCCGCGCTGCCCAGCGTGCAACACGTGATCGTGCACGACAATCTGGGGTTGGTGCCGCTCGCTCCTGAATCCATAGCGTCTCCCGCCGTATTCACGGCGACCACGGCCCGAAATGATGCTGAGGTGGTCGCATTCCAGCCGCTCTGGTTGCCGTTCGACCATCCGCTGTGGATCGTCTATTCCAGCGGCACCACTGGCCTGCCCAAACCCATCGTGCACGGCCATGGTGGCACCCTGCTGGTGGCGCTGGCGCTCAAGGGGCTGCACAACGATGTGGGCTGCAGCTACGCGCCCAACAGCTTGGGCGAGCGCTTTCACTGGTACAGCTCCACCGGCTGGGTGATGTGGAACGCGCAGATGAGCGGGCTGCTCAACGGCACCACCTGCTGCCTGTTCGACGGCAGCCCGGGCGGCAGCACAGTGGACGCCGCGGGCAACAAGATCGCACCCGACTGGACCACCTTGTGGCGTTTTGCCGCGGCGGTGGGGGCGACCTTTTTTGGCGCGGGTGCGGCCTTTTTTGCCAACTGCCTGAAGGCAGGCATTGACCTGTCGCAGATCGAGGGCTTGCGTCAGGTGCGGGCCCTGGGCACGACTGGCTCGCCACTGAGCGAGGAGGCACAGGCGTGGGGCACGGAGCAGTTTGCCAAGATGGGCACGCCCGACATCTGGTGGTGCAACATCTCGGGCGGCACCGACTTTGCCGGCGCCTTCATCGGCGGCAACCGCGAGCTGCCGCAGGTGCCGGGCCAGATGCAGTGCCGCCTGCTCGGCTGTGCGGTCGAGGCCTGGAACGAGCAGGGCGAGCCGGTGGTGGATGCGGTGGGTGAGCTGGTCTGTTCGCAGCCGATTCCCAGCATGCCGCTGTACTTCTGGAACGATCAGAACAACGTGCGTTATTTGGGCAGTTATTTCGACATGTACCCGGCCGGTCACGGCCGCCTGCCAGGTGGCGGTGATGGCCCGGCCGAGATGGGGCCGGTCTGGCGCCATGGCGACTGGCTCAAGATCACGCCGCAAGGCGGCTGCATCATCTACGGCCGCAGCGATGCCACCATCAACCGCCACGGCCTGCGCATGGGCACCAGCGAGCTCTACAGCGCAGTCGAAGGCCTGCCCGAGGTGCTGGACTCGATGGTGGTGGATCTGGAATATCTGGGGCGCGAGAGCTACATGCCGCTGTTCGTGGTGCTGCGCGAGGGTCACGCGCTTGATGCGGCGATGAAAGCGCGCATCAACGACGCCATCAAGACGGCGCTGTCGCCGCGCTTCGTGCCCAATGAGATCTTCCAGGTGGCCGAGATTCCGCGCACCCTCACCGGCAAGAAGCAGGAGTTGCCGATCAAGAAGCTGCTGCTGGGCCAGCCGATCGAAAAAGTGGTGAACAAGGACGCCATGGCCAATGCCGCTTGCCTGGATTGGTATGTGGACTTTGCCCAGCGGCGACTGGCGCAGCACGCCTGAGCTGGCGTCCGGTCGCCGCTACCGGGCGGCCAGGCGCTGCAGCCAGGCGGCAAACGCCGCCAGGGCCGGTCGCGGCTCGCCGCGTTCAGGTGTGACCAGGTAGTAGGCGCGGCCGCTCTTTAGCGGCTTCGGGCACGCCACCACCAGCTCGCCGCTGGCCAGCTCGGGCTCGATCAACAGCCGCGGCACCAGTGCCAGCCCCAGGCCGTGGGCGGCGGCGGCGGCGGTCATGGAATAAAGCTCATAGCGCGGTCCGGACAGGGAAAACGGCGCGTTCACGGCCATGGCCTCGAACCATTGCCGCCAGGCTTCGGGCCGCGTGCTTTGCTGCAGCAGCGGCAGGTGTGCCAAGTCAGCGGGCTGGAGCCGTTTGCGCCCACCCAGCAGGGCGGGTGCGCAGACCGGCACCACCTCTTCCTCGATCAAAGGCATGGCACGCGTGCCGGCCCAGTTGGCCACCTGCTCCGGCGTGCCGGAATAGAGCGCGGCGTCGAAGCCGGTGTCGGCAAACAGGAAGGGGCGGGTGCGGGTTTCGATGTGCACCACCAGTTCCGGATGCTGTGTGGCCAGGTCCGGCAGGCGCGGTAACAGCCAGCGCGTGGCGAAGGTTGGCACGGCCGCCAGCGCAATCGCGCCGGTCGTGCCCTGGCGTGACATGGCTTCCAGCGTGTCGCGTTCCAGGGCCTGCAGGCGCGGGGCGATCTGGCGTGCATAGTCGGCGCCACTCGGCGTGAGCGCCACGCCATGGCGGGTGCGCCGGAACAGCGCAATGCCGAGGAACTCCTCCAGCGCGCCGATCTGGCGCGACACCGCGCTTTGCGTCAGCGCCAGTTCCTGCGCTGCGCGTGTGTAGCTTTCATGACGGGCAGCGGCATCAAAACAGGCCAGGGCTTGCAGCGAAGGGATTTTGCGGCGCATGGTGTGCTGAATATACACAACTCACGCGTGAAAGATGGTTGTTTCCAGAGGAGGCATGAATGAATTTGGCCGATCCGGTGCAATTGATACATGCCAAAATTTCATATCTGGGTGCAAATTTGTCGTTTGCCCTGGGCGTGAATGGCCCGTACCATGGCGTCAACTTTTTGGAGAACCCGCATGGCCAACGCCGCTTTTCAATGGAACGACCCCTTTTTGCTCGACCAGCAGTTGAGCGATGACGAGCGCATGGTGCGCGATGCCGCTGCCGCCTACTGCCAGGACAAGCTGGCCACGCGCATGCCCGAAGCCTTCCGCCAGGAAAAGACCGACCCGGCCATCTTCCGCGAGATGGGCGAGTTGGGCCTGCTGGGCCCGACCATTCCCGAGCAGTATGGCGGTCCCGGTCTGAACTACGTCGCCTACGGCCTGATCGCCCGCGAAGTGGAGCGTGTCGATTCCGGCTACCGCTCGATGATGAGCGTGCAGTCTTCGCTGGTGATGGTGCCGATCTTCGAATTCGGTTCGGAAGCGCAGAAGCAGAAGTACCTGCCCAAGCTGGCGACCGGCGAGTGGATCGGCTGCTTCGGCCTGACCGAGCCCGACCATGGCTCCGACCCCAACTCCATGGCCACCCGCGCCTACAAGACCGCCGGCGGCTACCGCCTCAAGGGCAACAAGATGTGGATCTCCAACAGCCCGATCGCCGATGTGTTCGTGGTCTGGGCGCGCGAAGTGAGCGAAGGCGGCGCCGTCGGCCCGATCCGCGGCTTCGTGCTGGAAAAGGGCATGAAAGGCCTCTCCGCACCGGCCGTGCACGGCAAGGTTGGCCTGAAGGCCTCCATCACCGGTGAGATCGTGATGGACGACGTGTTCTGCCCGGAAGAGAACGCCTTCCCCGAAGTGCAAGGCCTGAAGGGTCCGTTCACCTGCCTGAACTCGGCGCGTTACGGCATCGCCTGGGGCGCCCTGGGTGCGGCCGAGGACTGCTGGTTCCGTTCGCGCCAGTACGTGCTGGACCGCAAGCAGTTCGGTCGCCCCCTGGCGGCCAACCAGCTGATCCAGAAGAAGCTGGCCGACATGCAGACGGAAATTTCGCTCGGGCTGCTGGGCTGCCTGCGCCTGGGCCGCATGAAGGACGAGGGCACCGCCGCGGTGGAGATTACCTCCATCCTCAAGCGCAATTCCTGCGGCAAGGCACTGGATGTGGCCCGTCTGGCGCGCGACATGATGGGCGGCAACGGCATTTCCGACGAGTTCGGCGTGGCGCGCCACCTCGTGAACCTGGAGGTGGTGAATACCTACGAGGGCACGCACGATATCCACGCCCTGATCCTGGGCCGTGCCCAGACCGGCATTGCTGCATTCGCGAACTGAAGTTATTGTTTCACTGGTTTCTTTCGGGGGCTTGTGGTGGCTGAAAGAGGGCAGGGGCGGCGGCCTCATAGGCGTTGCGCTTTGCCAAATCGGCCGCCACCCCCGCCCCCTTTCAGCAGCCAAGGTATTTGGCGTACCGCCGCCGACAGTCCATTTTCCTTCTCGCCACCCAGGGAATGCCCGGGGGCCGATTTGGCAAAGCGCAGCGCCTATGAGGCCCTCGGGCGTTCTCTGGGTGGCAGGCGAAGCAGCCGTTTGACGTTTGAGAGAAAACAGCATGAATAACAAACCCGCAGCCCTGCCGCACATCAAGGTGCTGGACCTCTCCCGCGTGCTCGCCGGCCCCTGGTGCACCCAGATCTTGGCTGACCTCGGGGCCGACGTGGTCAAGGTCGAGCGCCCCGGCGCCGGCGACGACACGCGCCACTGGGGCCCGCCCTTCCTCAAGGATGCGCAAGGCAATGACACCGAGCACGCGGCCTACTACACCTGCGCCAACCGCAACAAGCGCTCGATCACGGTCGATCTGGCCAAGCCGGAAGGGCAGGCACTGATCAAGCAGATGGCGGCGCAGAGTGATGTGCTGGTGGAGAACTTCAAGGTCGGTGGGCTGGCGCACTATGGGCTGGACTACGCGAGCCTGAAGGCGATCAACCCGCGCCTGATCTACTGCTCGGTCACCGGTTTCGGCCAGGACGGGCCGTACGCCGAGCGCGCCGGTTACGACCTGATGATCCAGGCCATGAGCGGCATGATGAGCATCACCGGCCGCCCGGACAACGTGCCCGGCGGCGGCCCGCAGCGTGTGGGCGTGGCGCTGACCGACCTCTTCACCGGCGTGTATGCCGCCACCGCCATCCTGGCAGCGCTTGAAGTGCGGCACCGCACCGGCGAGGGCCAGCACATCGACATGGCGCTGTTGGATGTGGGCATGGCCATCCTGGCCAACCAGGGCGGCGGTTTCCTCAACACTGGCAAGGTCCCCATGCGCCAAGGCAACAGCCACCCGAGTCTGGTGCCGTACCAGGACTTCCCTACAAAAGACGGCGCCATGCTGCTGGCCATCGGCAACGACGGCCAGTTCGCGCGTTTCTGTGCCGCTGCCGGCCGGCCCGAATGGGCGGCGGATGTGCGCTTTGCCACCAACACGCAGCGTGTCATGCACCGCGAGGTGTTGGTGCCGCTGATGGAAGAGGTCACACGCACGCGCAGCACGGCCGAATGGGTGGCCTTGCTGGAAGACAAGGCGGTGCCTTGCGGCCCAATCAACGACATCGGCCAGGGTTTTGCCGACGCCCAGGTGCAGGCCCGTGGCTTGGCATTGAATCAGCCTTGTAGCCCCGTTGCACAAGTGCAAACAGCTATCAATTCAATAGCAAGCGTGGCCAGTCCGCTGCGCCTGCAGGCCACGCCGCCGGTGCTGCGCCGGGCGCCGCCCGCCTTGGGTGAGCACACCGACGAGGTGCTGACCGAGCTGGGGCTGGATGCGGCGCGCATTGCCGCCTTGCATCAGTCCGGCGTGGTGTAGCTGGGCCGTCCTAGGGAATTCACGGGGGTCTCTGGGTCACGCAGGTGACCTGTTCCGTGAGGTGGTGTCTGCCACCATCGAATCTGGCTACCCGACGTGTTAGCGACGCGGTAGACCAGATTCAGGAGACACCCGCATGAAAACCCCCGCTTCCCGTGACGTGACCCGCCGCCAGCTGCTGACCCGCGCTGCCACACTGGCAGCACCGGCCATCGTCAGCCCCTGGGCTCTGGCGCAGGACAAGTATCCGAACCGCCCGATCACCCTGATCGCGCCTTGGCCGACCGGCGGCAGCAGCGATGCGGTGATGCGCGCCTTTGCCGAGAGTGCCGGCCGGGCGCTGGGTGGCACGGTGATCGTGGAGAACAAGCCAGGCGCTGGCGGCACACTGGGTGCCGCGGCCATGGTGAATGCGCGCCCGGACGGCTACCTGCTGACGCAGTTGCCGCTGGGTATCTACCGCATTCCGCACATGCAGAAGACGTCCTTCGATCCGGTCAAGGACATCACGCACATCGTCTGCCTCACCGGCTACACCTTCGGTCTGGCCGCGCGCCCCGATGCGCCGTACAAGACGCTGAAGGAGATGGTGGCCTACGCTCGTGCCAACCCGGGCAAGGTGGCCTATGGCCACACCGGTACCGGCACCACGCCGCACCTGGCCATCGAGGAATTCGCCACCAAGGCCGGCATCGAGCTGCAGGACATTCCCTACAAGGGTTCGGCCGAGATCATGCAGGCCATTCTGGGTGGCCACATTCCGCTCATGAGCGGCACCACCGAGTTCGCGCCGCACGTCAAGGCGGGCAAACTCAATCTGCTGGCCACCCTGGGCAGCAAGCGCAACAAGGCTTTCCCTGATGTGCCGACCGTGAAGGAAAGCGGCTGGGACACGGTGACCGAATCGCCGTTCGGCATCGGCGGCCCGAAGAACATGGACCCGGCGCTGGTGAAAGTGATCCACGACGCCTTCAAGAAGACGCTGGACGACCAGCGCGTGCTCGACACTCTGGACAAGTTCTACCAGCCGGTGATCTATATGGGCACCGCCGACTACACCGCCTATGCGGCACGCACCTTTGCCGCCGAGAAGGCCACTATCGACCGCCTCAAGGCTGCCGGCAAGATCTGAGGCGGTGGCGTCAGGCCCCTTCGGGCCGGATGCGTGCGCGCTCGATCACCGGCTTCCAGCGCGCCTGCTCGCTCTGGATGAAAGCCGCGAATTCGCTGCTGCTGTTGCCCACGGCCAGCGCCGTGTCGGCTGCCAGCTTGTCCCTCACCAGTGTGCTGCGGGCCGCCCGCACGGCCTCCTGTTCCAGCCTGGACAGGTTGGCTTTCGGCCAGCTTGACGGGGCCAGCAGGCCATACCACTGCGTCATCTCGAAGCCTTTGTAGCCCGCTTCTGCCACCGTGCCCACGTCGGGCAGCTGGGGCAGGCGCTGCGCGGTGCCGGTGGCGATGCAGCGCAGCTTGCCGGCCTTGATGAAAGGCAGCAGGGCCGGCGCACCCACGGCCGCTGCCTGCAGGCGACCGGCCAGCAGGTCGGTCATCATCGGGCCGGTGCCGCGGTAGGGCACATGCAGCACGAAGGCGCCGGTGGCCATCTTCAGGTATTCGAAAGCCAGATGCCCGGCACTGCCGTTGCCGGCCGAACCGTAGTTCAGCTGGCCGGGCCGCGCCTTGGCATAAGCGATGAACTCCGGCAGGGTGCGCACCGGCAGGTCCGGATGCACCACGTACAGGCTGGGCACCTTGGACAGCAGGGTGACGGGTGCAAAGTCGCGCGTCGGCTGGTAGGGCAGCGATGGAAAGATGTAGGGGTTCACCGCCAGGGTGCCGATGTGTCCCAGCACCAGGGTGTGCCCGTCGACCGAGTGGGCCACCTCCTGCATCGCGATGTTGCCGGCTGCTCCGGGCTTGTTTTCCACGTACACGTTCTGGCCCAAGGTCTTGCCCATTTCGGCGGCGACCGCGCGCGCCACGATTTCAGAGCTGCCGCCCGGTGCAAAGGGCACGACCAGGCGCAGCGGCTTGGCCGGCCAGGACTGGGCCTGGGCCAGCGAGGGTGCGGCGAGCGCGGCAGCGCCACCCAGCCACTGGCGGCGGGTGAGAAGAGACGTATCCATGGGAGAACTCCTGCCGGCTCAGCCGGCCTTGCGATTGACCAGCACGATGCCCACGGCCACCAGGGCCAATGCGGTGATCAGGCTGGGGGTGAGCGGCTCGTTCAGCCAGAGCGCGCCGAACAGCAGTGCGAACATGGGGGTCAGGAAGACGAACGCCGAGATCTTGGTGGCCGGGTAACGGCCCAGCATCCACATCCACGCCAGGTAGCTGGCAAAGGCGCCCACCACCGTCTGCAGCATGAGTGAGGTGATTGCAAAGGGGCTGAACTGCCAGGTCCAGCGTTCACCCAGCGCGAGCGACAACAGCGGCAGCGAGGCAGCGCTGACGCCCACTTGGTAGAACAGCAGCTTCTCGGCCGAGGCGCGGGCCAGGGTACTGGCACGGATGGTGATGGTGGTCAGCCCCCAGGCCAGGCCGGCGATCAGTGCCAGCGCATCGCCCAGCAACTGCCCCTCCGAAGCCGGTGTGACAAAGCTTTCGCGCATGGCGAACACCAAGGCGCAAAACGCCAGCAACAGGCCCAGCCATTGCAGTGGCCGCAGACGCTCGATGCGCACCAACAGCGGCAACAGCAGCGCGACCCAGAAGGGTGAGGTGTAGAGGAAGACCGTCAGCCGGGAGGCGCTGGTGAACTGCAAGCCGATGTACAGGCAGGCAAATTCGCCGGCAAACAGTGCACCCGCCAGCAGGCCGGGCCAGAGCGTGCCGTCGCGTACCCGCAAGGGCACGCCGCGCCAGCGGCACCACAGCACCAGCAACAGCGTGGCGCCCACAAAACGCACGCCGGCCTGGAACACCGGCGGCAACTCGGGCAGCGTGGCCTTGACCAGCACCTGCTGGAAGCCCCAGAACAGGCAGCAGGCCAGCAAGATGACGGCTGCCACGCCGTCGAGGTGTTCCTTGCGCGTGGGAGATGTCATGTCAGCGAGATGAGATGCAGCCTGAAACGAAAGACGTACGAAGGAGGTGCCCCAGTCGGGAAACGCCGTGGAACCGGCTCCGCCGGGCCACTGGCGTTGCCCCCTGCAAGGGGGGCTGAGGCCTGCGGCTCCAAGCCTGCCTGCGTAGGCTTGGACAGGTCGAAGAGCCTCGGTCTCCGGCCGAGGCCCCACGGCGATGAGCGACACGAAGTGCGCGCAGCCTGGGGGTGTACCACCTCACAACGGATGCTCGGCGTAGAACTTGCCGCCGTGGTACAGCAGCGGCGAGGCACCCTCGCGGTGAGCGCAACGCTCGACCTCGCCGACAAAGATCACGTGGTCGCCTTCGTCGTAACGGCTGCGATTGAAACACTCGAAGGTGGCGGCGGCACCGGCCAGCAGCGGCGCGCCACCGTGCCCTTCCGTGAAATCAACCCCGGCCCAGCGATCCACGCCTTTGGTGGCGAAGCGCCGCGCCAGCTCCTGCTGGTCGGCGGCCAGGATGTTGATGGCGTAGTGGGAGCCACTGCTGAACGCAGCCATGGAGGCGGCCGCATGCGACAGGCTCCACAGCACCAGCGGCGGATGCAGCGAGACCGAGTTGAACGAGTTGGCCGTCAGGCCGACCAGCTTGCCGTTGGCAGCACGCGCCGTGACAATGGTCACGCCGGTGGCGAACATGCCCAGGGCATGGCGGAATTCGGTTTGCGTAAAGCTCGGGGGACGGGCCTGCAGGCCCGCAACAGACGATGACATGAAGGCAATGTAACTGAATTTGCCGGCCTTGGCCGAGGCCTAAAATTGCACCATGCACTTTGGTTTTCAGAAGCTGTCCGTGTCGCTCGCCCTGCTGCTGGCGGGCGGTGCCCATGCCGGGCTCGCGTGTGACGATTTTTATGCCCGCCTGCCCAATGTTCAGCGCGCGTTGTGCGAGCAGGCCCAGTTGCAGGATTCCCGTGCCCGCAGCGTCAAGGGGCGGCCGATCTACACGCGCGATATCCGGCCCGAGGGCGCGCGCCTGCGCGTGCTGGTGATCGGCGGCATGCACGGTGACGAACTGTCATCGTCATCGGTGGCCTTGCACTGGATCCAGCTGGCGCAGGAGGCGCCGGAACGTACACACTGGCGTTTCATTCCGGCGCTCAACCCGGATGGGCTGTTCAGCCGGCCATCGCACCGCGTCAACGCCAACGGCGTCGATCTCAACCGCAACTTCCCCACGCCGAACTGGGAACGCGATGCGCCGTTCTACTGGGAAAAGCGCACGCGCAAAGACCCGCGTCGCTGGCCGGGCAAGACCCCGTTGAGCGAGCCGGAGTCGAAGTTCCTGCATGAAGAGATGCAGCGTTTCCAGCCCAACCTGATCGTGAGCATTCATGCGCCTTATGGGGTGTTGGACTTTGATGGCCCGATCCAGCCGCCCAGCCGGCTGGGGCGCCTGTACCTGGATCAGGTCGGCATCTTCCCCGGGTCTTTGGGCAACTATGGCGGCGTGCACAAGGGCATGCCGGTGGTCACGATCGAACTGCCGAGCGCCTTGCTGACGCCGCGTAACGTGGAAATCCAGCGTATGTGGCAGGACTTGCGGCAGTGGATGGGAGACACCCTAGCCGCAGATGGCACGGACGCGCCACTGCGTCCTTGAGGCCGCCCACCCCGCTTGGGGCGGGCGTCGTCTACTGGCTTAGCGGACCAGCAGAACCGGCACTTCGCAGTGCGCCAGCACCTGGGTCGCCACCGAGCCCATCACCAGGTTGCCCAGGGCGCTGTGGCCGTGCGAACCCATGACCAGCAGATCGTACTTACCGGACTCGGCCATCTTGGCAATGCTCTCGCCGGCGTGGCCGACTTTCCAGACGCTCTTGGCATCGATGCCATGGCGCGTCAGGAACTTGGACACCGGGCTCAGCACCTTCTCGGCTTCCTCGGAATAGTATTTGTCCACAATCTCCTTGCCCACGGCGGCACGGGCGCGGGGCGGCAGCGCCGGCTGCGCAGTGAAGATGGTGTATTGGTTGGCAGCGGTGAACAACTCGTCATGGGTTGTCAGGTATGCCAGCATTTTTTTGGTGTATTCACTGCCGTCGACGGCCAGAAGAATTTTCATGGTCAGCTCCTCGTTTCGATACCGTAGTTTATCCAGCGACGCCGGTCGGTTCATGACCCGCGTCAAATTTCCGGAAGAGATCACTGGGCAAGTCCAGGCTCAGCGTTGGATTGAACTGGGCCTGTTCGCCCTTGCGAGCATAACCCAGTGGATTGGCCACCACGCGACAGCCGTGACGTGTGTAGTCGCTCGGGCAGTGCAGGTGGCCATGCAGCCATAGCCGGGCCCGCGGCAGCAGGTCATCCAGGGCGTTGCAAAAACCGGCGGTGCCGGGGGCCAGTCCGTAACGCGGATCGGCACTCTGCAGGCTTGGGGCAAAGTGGGTGATGACCACGGTCTCGCCATCGAAGTGCCGCGCCAGCGTGTCGCGCAGCCAGGCCTGGCAGACCAGGGCCTGCTCGCGTATCTGCTCGGCCAACATCGGTTCTCCGAAGCGGACGGTCTCCGTCTTGCGCAGGTAGAAGTTGGCCGCCCGAAAGGCTTTGTCGCGTGCCTGTAGCACCTGGGTGAGCGCGCTGCCGGCTGTGGGTGCGGCGGGATTCAGTGCATCGAAATCGCTCCACAAGGTCGTGCCGACGAAACGCACTGGCGGAGCCGAGGGGCCCAGCAACTCCGCCGCGGTCACGACCTCGCGCTCCAGCAGGCGGATGCCCAGCCGCTTGCACGTCTCTTGCAGGCGCGCATGCGCCTGATCGAAATCCTGCCGGTCGTATTCATGGTTGCCGGGCACGAACAGCACAGGGGTGGGCCAGCCGTGGTGGGGTGAGAACAGACCCAGGCCAAAGTCGTGATCCCGCAGTTGCGAGCCGGCCTGGTAGGAGCCGATGTCGCCGGCCAGCACCAACAGATCGGCGCCGGGGGCTGGCGTGGGGGCGAAGCTGGGGTCGGCTTCGAGGTGCAGGTCGGAGAGCAGCTGGATCTTCACGCCGTCATTGTCCCAGGTCGATGACGCTGGACGTCAGTTTGTCCGCATGGGCGCGACTCGGAAGCTGGGCCACCACGCCGCGTAGCCATTCATGCGCGCTGTGGTGATGCACACGGCGATGCCACAGGGCGTCCACATGGATGGCGGGCACCTCGAAGGGCAGTTCACGCAGCACCAGCTGGTCGGCAATGCCGGTCACGCTCACGAAGTGACGCGGCAGCACGGTCAGCAGGTTGGAGGTGGCCACCACCCGGCCGGCGGTAAAGAACTGGTTGACGGTCAGCACGATATGTCGCTGGCGCCCCAGCGAGGCCAGGGCTTGGTCGATGAAGCCGTAAGGCCGGCCGGAAAAGCTCACCAACAGGTGGCGTGCTTCGCAGAAGCGCTCGAGCGTCAACGGCTCACCGGCCAGCGGATGGTCACGCCGCATCACACACACGTATTTGCTGTAGTAGAGGCGCTGGTGATGGAATGCCACGGCCTCGCCGGCCTCGGCCTGGGCGGTCAGGCTGGCGATGACGGCAGGGAAGTAACCGATCGCCATGTCGGCCGACTCTTCCTGCAGCAACCGGCGCGGGTCGCGGGTCGTCAGGGGCACCACGCGGATGGTGACACCGGGGGCATCCTGGTCGAGTACTTTCACCAGGCCGGGAATCAACTCTGCCGCCGTGGAATCGGCGGTGGCCAGCACGAAGGTGGTATTGGCCTGCGCCGGTACGAAGCTGCCGGGCGACAGCGTCTCCTCCAGCTGGCGCAGCGCCTCCTGCACTGTGGGCCACAGTGCCAGCGCCCGGGGGGTGGGTTCCAGGCCTTGGCCGCTGCGACGCAGTAAATCGTCACCAAGTGTTTCACGCAGGCGGCGCAGGGCATTGCTGACGGCTGGCTGTGTAAGTGATAGCTTACTTGCGGCTTTTGTCAGACTGCGCTCCACCATGACTTCATTAAAGACACGAAGCAGATTGAGATCCAGCGTGCGAAAGTTAAGCGGATTCATGGGCGAGACTTAATATATCACTATGGTGAATATTGTGCATCACAACAATAAAGTTGAATCACATTAGAGATAACCCTAATATCACGGCATCGCAAAGATTTTGTTTCGTTAAGGAGGTCCATCATGACCAGTTTTGTACACGTTGAATACCCCAGCAGCCATCCGGGCGTTGCCCGTTTCGAGAATGCTGTTGCCGCTGCCGGCCAGATGCGCAAGGGTTTTGATACCACCAAAGGTCTGGCTGCCATGTTGCTGGCTGCCATGGTGGCGGCATTGGTTGTGGTGGCTGACCAATTGGTCGACACTTGGGCCGATGGCCATCTGCTGGCTGGCTGGGTTGTATTGTGGGTGGTGGGCTTTGCCGCCATCGCCTTGTTGGCAGACACGGCGCGCCGTTTGGCTGCACGCTCGATCAAAGCGCTGGATGACTGGTCGCGTGGCGTGGCTCGCAAGCGTGCTGATGAGCGGCTGTGGGAACTGGCGCGCAAAGATGAGCGGGTGATGGCTGATCTGCAAGCTGCCCGTACACGCCAGGAAGCCTGATCCTGATGTCCTGAATCTTCAGATTCACACGACGTAAAAAAAGCCACCGCATGCGGTGGCTTTTTTGTTGGCTGGCGCTTGCGCGCCAAGGTGATGCTCAGGCGCTCAGCAGTTTTTCAATGCGCTGGCGCGTATCGCGCAGTGCCTTGGGCAGGCGGGCGTCGATCTGCTCGAACAGCACATCATGCAGCTTGAGTTCGGCCAGCCACTGCTGCTTGTCGATGCTGTTCACCGCGTGGAACTGCTCGGGTGTGAAGTCCAGGCCCTTCCAGTTGATTTCCTCGTAGGTCGGGCTCAGGCCGTAGAAGTGTTCCTTGCCCTTGGCTTCGTCCTCGATGCGGTCGATCATCCACTTCAGCACGCGCATGTTCTCGCCATAACCGGGCCAGACGAACTTGCCGTCTTCGCCCTTGCGGAACCAGTTGGTGGTGAAAATGGCCGGCAGGCGGCCGCCCTGGGCGGCAACCTTCTCGCCCAGGTTGAGCCAATGCTGGAAGTAGTCGCCCATGTGGTAGCCGGTGAAGGGCAGCATAGCGAACGGGTCGCGGCGCACCACGCCCTGCTGGCCGATGATGGCGGCAGTGGTTTCCGAACCCATGGTGGCGGCCATGTAGACGCCTTCCACCCAGTTGCGGGCCTCGGTCACCAGCGGCACGGTGTTGGAGCGGCGGCCACCGAAGATGAAGGCATCAATGGCCACACCCTTCGGGTTGTCCCATTCGGGATCAAGCGCCGGGTTGTTGGTGGCGGCCACGGTGAAGCGCGAGTTCGGGTGGGCAGCCTTGGCGCCGGTTTCCTTGGCGATCTGCGGGGTCCAGTCCTTGCCTTGCCAGTCGATGGCGTGCGCCGGTGCGTCGCCGTCCATGCCTTCCCACCAGACGTCGCCGTCATCGGTCAGCGCGACGTTGGTGTAGATCACATCGCTCTTGAGCGAATCCATGCAGTTCGGATTGGTCTTGTAGTTGGTGCCGGGGGCGACGCCGAAGTAGCCCGCTTCCGGGTTGATGGCGTACATGCGGCCGTCTTTGCCGGGCTTGACCCAGGCGATGTCATCACCAATGGTCGTGACCTTCCAACCCACGAACTCCTTCGGCGGCACGAGCATCGAGAAATTGGTCTTGCCACAGGCGCTGGGGAAGGCCGCTGCCACGTGGTACTTCTTGCCTTGCGGGTTGGTCACACCTAGGATCAGCATGTGTTCGGCCAGCCAGCCCTGCTCACGGCCCATGTTGGAGGCGATACGCAGCGCGAAGCACTTCTTGCCCAGCAAGGCGTTGCCGCCGTAACCGGAACCGTAGGACCAGATCTCGCGCGTCTCGGGGTAGTGCACGATGTATTTGGTCTGGTTGCAGGGCCAGCTGCCGTCTTTTTGGCCCGCTTCCAGGGGGGCGCCGACAGTGTGCATGGCTGGCACGAACTCGCCGTCGGTGCCCAGCACGTCATAGACAGCCTTGCCCATGCGGGTCATGAGCTTCATGTTGACGGCCACGTAGGCGCTGTCAGAGAGTTCAACGCCGATGTGGGCGATGTCACTGCCCAGCGGGCCCATGGAGAACGGCACCACAAACATGGTGCGGCCTTTCATGCAGCCATTGAACAGGGCGGGCTTGCCATCGGCCGTGCCGTACTGCAGCTGGGCACGCATTTCGGTCGGCTCAACCCAGTTGTTGGTCGGGCCGGCGTCTTCCTTGCGGGCTGAGCAGATGAAGGTGCGGTCTTCCACGCGGGCCACATCGCTGGCATCCGAGCGGCACAGGAAGCTGTTGGGGCGCTTGGCGTCATTGAGCTTGATGAAGGTGCCAGCTTGGACCAACTGGTCGCACAGGCGTTTGTATTCCTCGTCGCTGCCGTCGCACCAGTAGATGACATCGGGTTTGCACAAGGCCGCCATGTCGGCCACCCAGGCCAGCAGTTTGGGGTTTTTCACATAGCTCGGCGCATTGAGGTGAATGCCCTGCATCACGGGAGAGTTCATGGGAGAGGCTCCTAGTTGAATAATCTTTTCGAAGCTGGCACGCCGTGCGCCTTGGCGGCTGGATGCGTCAGCTTGGAAAAAATCAGCCGTGGAATTGATCTGCGGCGGGGCTCATTGTATGAACTTGCCTGTTTGTTACGCCGCGATGACAGCCAAAATCTATGCAAAACTCGCATGATGTTATGTTGCCGTGAATTTTGAAACGAAAACGCCCGTGCTGGATCGCCAATGCGATGAGAGGCCGTGGTCAGCGTCAATGAAACGGACGCACCCGGCTGGGTCAGAAGGGGATCAAAAGACGTTGCGAGGAAGAAATTTCCGGCAACATGGGAGCCGTCAAGGCAAATGCGGCAAGGAGATTGGTGCCGCTACCGCATCAGGTTGAAGCGCGGTAGGAAACAGGGAGAGCAGGGGGAGAAACGGACCGGCAATCAGCGGAGCAAGCCCGTTTCTGAAGACGCGTGATCAGGCCATGAACACAGCGATAAAGGCCAGCAGGAAGATCAGCAAGCCGCCAACCACGGGAATCACAACAGGAATGGAGTGCACGATGCTCTCGAGCGGATCAGCTTGGCTGGCGTCATGTGCAGGGGTCGGGTTCGACATGGTGTTTCCTTCTTGCTTAATGCGGCAGTTATAACAACTGGGCAGATTTTACATTTTCACAAACATGAGGTCCCGCTGTGGTCGGCGCAGGGGAAGCCGCAACCGTTAGGCAGACATGAAACTTTCAAAGTCACTCCTTTTCCCGCTGTTATTGCTGACGGCCTGTGCGGCCAGCGGTCCCAGCAGTTCCTCGGCTCGGCCGGTGCTTTACCCGAATGCCGCCCTCAAGCGAATGGGGGAAGCCCGGGCGCAGCAAGAGGTGGATGCCTGCCTGGCGCGCGCGCAAGCGGCCGGCTTGACGCCAGACGAGAAGAACAATGCCGTGGCACGCCGGGCCGGGCAGGGCGCGGCCACCGTTGGCGTGGCAGCCGCTGTCGGCGCCTTGGTGACGGGGCGCGATACAGAAGGAGTGATGCGTGCCGGCGCCACCGGGGCGGCGGTTGGTGGTTCGGCGGGCGCCGTGAGCGGAGCCATGCAGGACAAGCCCAGCAGCACCTATCGCAATTTTGTGCAGCGCTGCATCAGCGAGAAAGGTCTGGATGTGATTGGCTGGAATTGAAGCCGCGCAGCACCAGCAAAACTAGAGCAGCGCGTAAGTGGTCGAAGCGCGGCAAACACTTTTGCTGTCAGAGACGCTACGGATATCGATTTCACCAAAGGCCAGCGATTTGCCAACACGCAACAGCCGGGCCTCAACCAAGCCATCCTGACCCGACAGGGGTTTGAGAAAGCTGCTGTTCATCTGCACCGTGGTGCAGGGGCGGAATTGCCCGAAGTGGCTGAAGACGGCCAAGGCCATGGCCGTATCGGCGGCGGCCATCATGGCCTGACCGCACACCATGCCACCCGTGCGCGCCAACGTATCGCTGTGCGGCAGACGCAACGTGACCTGGTTGGCATCGCTGGATACGACCTCAAGATGAAGTGCCTGGATCCAGGGTGCGAAATAGTCAGTCAGCGCGGTCTGCAGTTGCCGGGTATCCATGGGGTCTCCAAATATGAGGCAAAGTGTCCAGCCGAGAGCCTGACCGAGGTAAGAGTGATCGTCAATCGGGTTTTCGTCAGCTTGCAAGCTTTGCGGTAAAGACTTCCCTCGCGGCGCAGACTGGGTTATCGTGGCTCACACAGATATCCGAGCTGGAGGCGTTTGATGGTCAAGCGTTTGGTAGCCGAAAGGGCGAATGGACAGGTCCTCGTTTCACCGGGGCTCGGGCAAGCACCGGTGTTGGATCTGATGTGCTCGCATTTCATCCTGACGCTGGCCGCGCGTACCGGGGGCGGGTTCAATGCCCGGCGCGACTTGGCGGGCGTCGTGTCACTGGCTGGGCGACATCTGGTGTGGCCAGCATCCGTGCTGCAGCGGCTGCGCGAGTTCCTGATCCGCCGCTGCGCGGGCAATGAGTTGTGGCATGGCCAGGAGTCCTTGAGTGACCGTGAGTTTCTGGCCCGCTTCGGCGACTGGCGCGGTCCGTACGAGGAAGGCACACTGTTTTTCTACCTGGACGAATACGCCAAGGACCAACCCAAGGACTTGCTGACCGTGTTGGCGGTGACGCGCGATTGGCTGGCACAGGCATTGAAAAAGCAGTCCACGTTGGTGGAGAAGAATATCGATGCCCTCGCCGGCCTGCTGCAGCTCAACCAAGCCGAGCGTGCCTTGCTGCTGTACGGCACGCTGGCGCGTTACCAGCGCGAGTTGCGTAGCGTGCTGGTGGAATTCAAGGTCAACAATGCGCCCGAGGCCTACGCCGTGATTGCCGAAGTGGCCGGCGTGAATCCGACCGAGGTCGGGGAGGCGCTGCGCGCCGGTTCACGCCTGGAGCGCATTGGCCTGGTGGACAACCTGATTTCCGAGCACAACATTACCGACCTGGCCGATCTGATGAAGGTCAGTGAAAAACTGCCGCCGGTGTTGATGCGGCAGTACCGTGACCAATCCGAGTTGATGGCCGTGTTCACCCGGCCCTCGGCCAGAAGTCATCTGGCCATGAGCGATTTTGCTTTCGTCGAGGATGACGCGCAGATGCTGTGCGCCCTGCTGCGCCACGCGGTGACGCGCAAGGAGGCCGGGGTCAATGTGCTGCTGTATGGTCCGCCTGGCACGGGTAAGACAGAACTGGCCAAGGTGGTGGCGCAAGCGGCGGGACTGGATTTGTTCGAAGTCGAATATGCCGATCGTGACGGCAACTCGCTCAGCGGCCGTGACCGCTACCGCTCGCTGCAGATTGCCCAGGTTTTTCTCAAGGGCAGTGCCCAGGCGGCGTTGTTGTTTGACGAGGTGGAGGATGTGTTCCCCCCGATCTCCACCGAGGCCGCCCAGTTGCTGGCGCGTGCCGAGCAGGTGGCGGTGCCGGCCAGCGGCAGCGTCAGCGGCAAGGCCTGGGTCAACCAGATACTGGAATCCAATCCGGTGCCCACCATCTGGGTGACCAATCGCATCGAGCAGATCGACCCGGCCTTCCGCCGCCGCTTTGCCTACCACCTCGAACTCAAGTCCCCGGCGCCAGGTGCACGTGAGGGGTTGGTCCGCAAGACGTTGGAGGGGGTGCCCGTATCGGAGGCTTTCGTGGCCAGGTTGACGGCGCGTAAAGGGCTGACACCGGCGCAGATCAGAACCGCAGTGCGCTTTGCGGGGCTGGTGGGTGAGGTGGCGCCGGAAAAGACGGTGAAGGCGGTGGAGATGGCCGATACCGAGGCGCGGCGCATGGAGTCGCTGATCGAGCGGCAGTTGCGCAATGCCGATCAGGCCTTGGGCAACCGGGACAGTGCCACCCTGGCACGGCGCATGGTGACGCAGTACCAGCTCGACCTCCTCAACCTGGAAAGCCGCTACGAGGTGGCGCGCATGGTGCAGGCCCTGCAGGCACGCGGGCATGGCTCCTTATGCTTTTACGGCCCGCCGGGGACCGGCAAGACGGCACTGGCCGAACACATCGCCAACGTGCTGGGCTGTCCCCTTCTGATTCGCCAGGCCAGCGACATCATGAGCAAGTTCATTGGCGAGACCGAGCAGAACATGGCCGCCATGTTTGCCGAGGCTGAGAGCGAAAACGCTTTGTTGCTGCTTGATGAAGCCGACAGTTTCCTGCAGGACCGGCGCGGTGCCCAGCGCACCTACGAAGTCACCGAGGTCAACGAGATGCTGCAAGGCATGGAGCGGTTCAACGGCATTTTCATCTGCACAACCAATTTGCTGGACCGCATCGACCAGGCCGCCTTGCGGCGGTTCACGTTCAAGATCCGCTTCAAGCCGCTGACGCAGGCCCAGCGTGAAGCCATGTTCGTGGCGGAGGCGTTGGGGGGTGATACGAGTCGACTGACGGCAGAGGTGCGCGGCCGTTTGGCCCTGCTCGACCAACTGTGCCTGGGGGACTTCGCGGCGGTGCGGCGCCAGGCCCTCATTCTGGGCACGGAGATGGAGGCGCTTGAGTTCCTGGCGCAGCTGGAGGCCGAGCACCGGATCAAGCCGGAAGTACGCGAGGCGCGCAGCATGGGATTCCTCCAGTAACCCTTCTGGAGAAATGGCTTTAGAGGCTGTCTGGCGATGGCCAAAGAAAAAAATTACACGAAGCTGTCAACCGCGGACGGGTCTCATACGTGATAACCACATGGCGAAGGTCTGAACCAGCCAGCCTGAAGAAAAGGCTTGGCTGCTGGAAAGGCCTTCATTTCCTCCATTTTTGTATTGCGGTTATGAACAAAGATCCCATCAAGGTGCCGGAAAAGGGCACTTACAAATGGCAGCTTTTCAAAGAGTGGACTGACGAGTTCCGTCAGACCCACGCCGACCACGTCGCCTACATTGCCCTGCATCTGGCCGGTGTGCTCGATCCTTGCCGCAGCAAGCTCAACAACTTGATCCAGCAGCATCGTCAGCATCAGCGCGATGGCGCCCGGGGTGAGCGTCACCGCCGGGCCATTGCCCGCCTGCAAAACACCATGACCGGTGCTGCCATCTCCTACGAGACCAGCTTCCGTAGTCATTAAATGGCAAAAACCGGCGCTGTCAGGCGCCGGTTTGCAGGGCCAGCCAGTGCAGATAGTCGGCTGAGCCCGCCGTGATCGGCAATTGCACGATCTCGGGTGTCTCGTAGCGGTGATGGGCGCGGATGAAATCCTCCAGCGCCTGATAGACCATCGCACGGGACTTGATCAGCAGCAGCCACTCCTTTTCTGCGCAGGGCTGCTCTTTCCAGACATAGAAACTTTTGATCGCCTGCACTTGCACGCAGGCGGCCAGTCGCGCCTGAACGATCTGCCGCGCCATGGTTTCCGCCTCGGCCTCAGAGGCCGTGGTGGTCATCACGAGGCAGAAGGCATCAGGCGGCTGGCTGGGTTTTCGCATGGCGGCAATTTACCGCGAAAGCCGCCACCATGTCCCGGCCTGCGGCCTGTACTTCACAGCCCCGCCTGTTTTTCTTCCACCTTCTGCACCGGGGGCGTCCAGCCACCCCCCAGCGCCTTGTAAAGGGAAACCTGATTCTGTTGCTGCGCCAGTCGGGTCTGCGCGACCAGTTGTTGCACTGCAAACAAGGAGCGCTGTGCATCCAGCAGGTCCAGCGAACTGGCCACACCATTGCGGTAACGCAACTCGGCCAGTTGTGCCCGTTCGGCCTCAGCGTTGGCCTGCGCTTGTTGTGCCTGCAGTTGTTCACCCAGCGTGGCGCGGCCGGCCAGGGTGTCGGCCACTTCACGGAAAGCGGTCTGGATCGCCTTTTCGTACTGGGCTACGGCAATCTCGCGTCCTGCTTTGGACGATTCGAGGTTGGCCCGGTTGCGGCCGCCGTCAAAAATCGGCACCAGGGCCGAGGGGGCCAGGGTCCAACCCCAGGTCCCGCTCTTGAACAGATTGTCCAGGTCGCTGCTGGCCGAGCCGGCAAAGGCGGTGAGCGAGATGCGCGGGAAAAACGCGGCCCGTGCCGCGCCAATGCTGGCATTGGCGGCAATCAGCTGTTGTTCGGCCTGACGAATGTCGGGTCGGCGTGTCAGGACCTCGGACGGCAAGCCGACGGGAAGGTCCTTGAACAAGGAGGCGGATGGGGTGGCCTCGGTAGCGCGTAGCAAGGGGTCAGGCACGGTTTGGCCCGCGAGCAGCGTGAGGGCGTTGATGTCTTGCGCCCGCAGTCGTTGTTGCTGGGCTGCGGTAGCACGGGCCGCAGCGGTCAGCGACTCGGCCTGCCGCAGGTCCAGTGCCGAGGTGGCACCGTTGTCGAAGCGCAGGCGGGTCAGGCGCAGCGAGTCTTCGCGGGTGGCGAGTGTGCGTTGCGCCAGATCCAGCAGTTCGGTGTTGGCCTGCAGGCTGAGCCAGGTGCTGGCGACCGAGGCGATCAGGGAAATCTGTGCTGCCTTGCGTGCCTCTTCGGTCGCCAGGTATTGGGCCAGGGCCGCCTCTTTCAGGCTGCCCAGGCGGCCAAAGAAGTCGAGTTCCCAGGCCGCCGAGGCCGGGATGTTCAAGCCGGCGCTGTAGCTGGAGGTAATGCTCTTGGTGAGTTCCGAGGTCGACTGCCGGCTGCCAGTGACCCCCGCGCTGATCGTCGGCAGCTGGTCGGCCCGGCGGATCTGGTACTGGGCGCGCGCCTGCTCAATATTGAGCACCGCCACGCGCAGGTCGCGGTTGTTGTCCAGCGCCAGCCGGATCACCGAGCGTAGGTTGGTGTCGCCAATGAAGTCTTGCCAGTCAAGGTCGGCGGCCAGCGAGGCCGCTGCCCCAGCCGTTTTGGCATCAGACCACTGCTTGGCCACGGGGGCGGCCGGGCGCTCGTAGGTGGGAATCAGTGAGCAGCCGGCCAGTACCGCAGCAGCGGCCAGCGCCGGCCAGGTGCGCAAGAAAAGAGGGTTACTCATGCGGATGCACTCCCATGTGCGCAGCATCGTGCGCGTGGACTTGATGTTGGCGTGCGCTGCCCTTGAACACACTGCGCACCACCACGAAGAAGATAGGCACGAACACCACCGCCAGCACGGTGCCGGTGATCATGCCGCCGATCACGCCGGTGCCAATCGCTCGCTGGCTGGCTGAGCCGGCGCCCGAGGCGATGGCCAGCGGCAGCACGCCGAGCGTGAAAGCCATGGAGGTCATGACGATGGGGCGGAAACGCAGGTGTGCTGCTTCCAGCGCCGCTGCGACCAGGCTCTTGCCCTGGGCCTGCAGGTCCTTGGCGAACTCGATGATCAGGATGGCGTTCTTGGCCGACAGGCCGATGATGGTGATCAGGCCGACCTGGAAATACACGTCATTGGCGTAGCTGCGCAACAGCGTGGCCAGCAGCACGCCCAGCACACCCAACGGCACCACCAGGATGACGGCCAGCGGAATGGTCCAGCTCTCGTAGAGCGCGGCCAGGCACAGGAACACCGCCAGGATGGAGAAGCCGTAGACGATCAGAGCCTGGGCACCGGCCAGTTTCTCTTCGCGCGACAGGCCGGTCCATTCGAAACCAAAGCCCTGCGGCAACTGGGCCGCCAGCTTTTCCATTTCTTCCATCGCGGCGCCAGTGCTGTAGCCTGGTGCGGCGCTGCCGCTGATGCGCATGGCCGGGTAGCCGTTGTAGCGCACCGTCTGCATCGCACCCTGGATCCAGCGCGTGCTGGCAAAGGTGGACAGCGGCACCATCTGCCCGCGGCTGTTGGGCACGCTGAGCTTGAGCAGGTCTTCCGGCTGCATGCGCGCCGGCGCGTCGGCCTGTACCACCACCCGCTGCAGGCGTCCCGCGTTGGGGAAGTCGTTGATGTAGCTCGAACCCAGAGCAGTGGAGATCACGCTGTTGATGGCGTCGAAGCTGACCCCCAGGGCGTTGGCCTTGTCGCGGTCGATGTCGAGCTGCAATTGGGCCGCATCTTCCAGGCCGTCGGGGCGCACCTGGGTGATGACCTGGCTCTTGGCCGCCATGCCCAGCAGCTGGTTGCGGGCGGCCAGCAAAGCATCGTGGCCCAGGCCGGCGCGGTCTTGCAGCCGGAAGCTGAAACCGGAGGATGAACCCAGTTCAGGAATCGACGGCGGGCTCAAGGGGAAGATGAAGGCGTCACGGATGCCCATCAGCGCACCGAAGGCGCGGCCGGCCAGATCCTGGGCCGAACTGCCCGGGGCATGGCGCTCGGACCAGTCCTTCAGCGTCACAAAAGCCAGTGCGGCATTCTGGCCTTGACCTGAGAAGCTGAAGCCCAGCACGCCGACCATGCTTTGCACTTCCGGCTGCTTGAGGATGAAACCCTCGACCTGTTGCATCACGCTCAATGTGCGCTCTTGGGTGGCGCCCGGCGGCAGCTGCACGTTCACCAGCATGGTGCCCTGGTCTTCGTTGGGCAGGAAGGAGGAGGGCAGGCGCATGTACACGACCGCCACTGCTGCAATGATGGCCGCGTAGATCACCAGCGTGCGGGCAGCACGCGGCAGCAACCGGGCGACCCAGCTTTCATAGCCTTTGGCGGTGCGGGAAAAACCGCGGTTGAACCAGCCGAAGAAGCCTTTCTTCTCATGGTGGTGGCCGGCTTCCACCGGTTGCAGCAGCGTGGCGCACAAGGCGGGTGTCAGCGACAGCGCGAAGAAAGCCGAGAAGGCGATCGAGGCGCCCATCACGACCGCGAACTGGCGGTAGATGTTGCCGACCGAGCCGCTGAAGAAAGCCAGCGGCACGAACACCGAGATCAGCACCACGGTCACGCCGACGATGGCGCCCGAGATCTGGCCCATGGCCTTGCGCGTGGCCTGCCGCGGCGGCAGCCCTTCTTCGCTCATGATGCGCTCGACGTTTTCCACCACCACGATGGCGTCGTCCACCACGATGCCGATCACCAGCACCATGCCGAACATGGTCAGCACGTTGATCGAGAAGCCCAGCGCCAGCAACGTGGCAAAGGTGCCTAGCAGCGCCACCGGCACCACGATGGTCGGGATCAGGGTATAGCGCCAGTTCTGCAGGAACAGGAACATCACCAGGAACACCAGCGCCACGGCTTCTAACAGCGTCTCAGCCACTTGCGAGATCGAGATCTTGATGAAGCGCGAGCTGTCGTAGGGAATGGCCCACTTCATGCCCTTGGGGAAATACGCCTCCAGCTCCTGCAGCTTGTTGCGCACCGCCTGGGCCGTGGCCAGCGCATTGCCGCTGGGCGACAGCTGCACGCCGATGCCAGTGGACGGCTTGCCGTTCAGGCGCGCCGAGGTGGCATAGGTCTGCCCGCCCAGCTCAATGCGGGCCACGTCTTTCAGCCGCACGGCGGAGCCGTCGGCGTTGGCACGCAGCACGATGCGACCGAACTGCTCAATGCTGGAGAGCTGGCCGTTGACCACCACGGTCGCGGCGATGCCCTGACCGGCCACATTGGGCAGGCTGCCGATTTCGCCCGAGGCGACCTGGGCATTCTGGGCACGGATGGCGTTCGTCACGTCGGCCGCCGACAGGTTGTAGCCCAGCAGCTTGGCCGGGTCGATCCAGATGCGCATGGCACGCTCGGTGCCGAACAGCTGGGCCTGACCGACGCCAGGCAGGCGCTGGATTTCGGGCAGCACGTTGCGCGAGGCGTAGTCGCCCAGGGCCACCGGGTCCCAGGCCGGATCGTCCGAGGACAGGATGGTGAACAGCAGGAAGTTGCTGCGCGACTTGTCGACGCGCACGCCCTGCTGTGTCACGGCCACCGGCAGACGCGGCGCAGCCCGCGACAGGCGGTTCTGCACGTCCACCTGCGCTAGGTCGGCGTTGGTGCCGGGCTCGTAGCTGATGGTGATCTGGCCGGTGCCGTTGGCTTGCGCCACCGACTCCATGTAGATCAGGCCGGGCGAGCCGTTCATTTCGCGTTCGATGACGGACAGCACGCTGTCCTCCAGCGTCTGGGCTGAGGCGCCCGGGTAGGTGGCCGATACCACGATGGACGGTGGTGCCACCGGCGGGTATTGGGCAATCGGCAATTGCGTGATGGCCACGCTACCCAGCACGATGACGAAGAGCGCAATCACCCACGCGAAGATGGGGCGCTCAATGAAGAATTTCGCCATGTTGGAATCCCTTTAGCGAGCGGGGCGCGAAGTCGCAGAAGCCGGCGCTGAGGCCGCTGGCGCGGGGGAAGATGCGGCCGGCGCGGCTGCAGGTTTGCTGCCCGGCGGCTGCCATGCCACGGGTTTGACCGGGGCGTCACCGCGCAGCTTCTGGAAGCCGTCCACCATGACCTGTTCGCCGGCCTTCAGACCGTCCAGGATGACCCACTGGCCACCCTGCTGGTTGCCGACCTTGATCGTGCGCGGGCTGACCTTGCCGTCGGCACCCACCACCATCACGCTATCGCCCTGCGGCGAACGCGTCACCGCCTGCTGCGGCAGGGTGATGGCGTTGCTGGCCTGGGCCTGCTCCAGCCGCACGCGCACGTACAGGCCGGGCAGCAGCGTGCCGCCCGGGTTGGGCACTTCGGCGCGCAGCGTGATCTGGCCCGAGGTGGTGTCCACCGTCAGGTCCGAGAACAGCAGTTTGCCGGCCTGGGCGTATTCGCTGCCGTCTTCCAGCACGATGCGCACACTGGCGGCGTCCTTGCCGGCACGCTTGAGCTGGCCCTGCTCCATGGCGCGGCGTAGCGCCATGACTTCGCCGGCCGACTGCGTGAAGTTCACATACATCGGGTTGATCTGCTGCACCACAGCCAGTTGCGTGGCTTCGCCCTGGCCGACCAGCGCACCTTCGGTCACCAGCGCGCGGCCGATGCGGCCCGAGATGGGGGCGGTGATGTTGGCGTAACCCAGGTTGATGCGTGCGGTCTGCGCGTCGGCCTCGGCCACTTTGTGCGCGGCGACGGCATTGGCGTATTCCTGCTTGCTCACGGCATTGGCTTCGACCAGCGGCTTGTAGCGCTCGGCCAGCGTCGCGGCCTGGGCCAGATTGGCCTCGGCACGCGCCAGCGCAGCGGCGTAGGGCGCCGGGTCGATGCGGAACAGTGGCTGGCCGGCCTGCACATCGCTGCCTTCGCGGAACAGGCGTTGCTGCAGGATGCCGGCGGCACGGGCGCGCACTTGCGCCACGCGCGAAGCTTCCAGCCGGCCCGGCAGTTCGCTCACCAAACCAATGTCGCCCGGTGTGACGGTGACGACACCGACCTCGGCCGGCGGCATGCCGCCGGGGCCGGCGCCAGCCGGCGGGGACGATGGGCCGCAGGCGGCGAGCAGCAGGCTGAGGCTCAGACTGGTCAGCGCCACGCCGCCACGTGACGACAAATGGGAGAGCGCGGGCTTGATATCGATCAAGGCAGACATGACGTTCCTTCGGGGGTAAGGGTGAATGGCCGGCGGCAAGCCGCAGTAGAGGCCATTTTGCGGATGAATTAGGTCAATTAAAAGAAAGGAGTATACATACAAGCGTGAATGTATGTATAGTTGGGGTATTACAAATACGTTGGAGGGTACCCCTATGGTTCGTCGCACCAAGGCGGATGCGCAGGCTACGCGATGTAGCCTGCTGGATGCCGCCGAACAGCTGTTCCACGAACGCGGTGTCTCACGCACCTCGCTCAACGAGATTGCCGTGGCAGCCGGCACCACACGCGGCGCCATCTACTGGCATTTCAAGGACAAGGCTGATCTTTTCAACGCCATGATGGAGCGCGTGTCGCTGCCGTTGGAAGAGTCGCTGCAATGTGCGGTCTCCATGCATGCGCAGTGCCCGGTGCTGGAACTGCGCGTGGCCATGCTGGAAGCCTTGCGCAAGACAGCGACCGATGCCCAGACCCAACGCGTGTTCGACATCGCCACGCACAAGGTGGAGTACGTGGCCGAGTTGCTGGGGGTGAAAGAGCGCCACCTGCGGGTGCGCAACGAGTGCCTGGCGCGCACCACGCAGGCGATGCAGCAGGTGACCGAATTGCGCGGGCGTCCCCTCTCCGTGGATGTGAACACCGCCGCGCTGGGGCTGCACGTGATGATCGACGGCTTGATCCAGAATTGGCTGCTCGATCCGGAAGCTTTTGATCTGGTGGCCACTGGCAGTCAGATCTTCGATACCTACCTGGCGGGCCTGGGTCTGCAGCCGGTTCAGGTTGAAGACAAAAAAGACTCCCTCACCCTTTCCAGATCAGCGCAAGACGCTACGGATTCGATAGCGAAATGACGCGCAGCACGGCCTCGCCGTAGGCCTGCAGCTTCTTCTCGCCGATGCCGCTGATGCCCTGCAGATCGTCCAATGTTTGCGGGCTGCGCTGGGCAATCTCGGCCAGCGTGGCGTCGTGGAAGATCACATAGGCTGGCAGGTTGTGTTCGCGCGCCACATCGGCACGCCAGGCTTTCAGGTTGATGAAGCGCACCTGGTCATCAACGCCCAGGTTGACGGCCGCCGGTGCCGTGACGCCGGCGCGGCGTGAGCGTTTGGTGGTCGGCGTCGACACCGATTCGCGCAACTGCACCGTGACCTCGCCCTTGAGCACGGCGCGCGAACCCTCGGTCAGGTAGAGCGTGTTGAAGGCCTGCGCATCGACGCCGACGGCGCCGATGGCGATCAGCTGGCGCAGCACGCCGCGCAGTTGTGCTTCGCTGAATTCGGCGCCGAGGCCGAAGGTGCTCAGCGTCTCATGCCCGTACTGCTTCACCTTCTCGGTGTCCTTGCCACGCAGGATGTCCATGATGTGGCCGGCGCCGAAGCTGATGCTGCTCATCTGCTGCACGCGGTAGATGGTGCTGAGCAGCTTGCGTGCCGCGTCGGTGCCGTCCCACACCGCCGGCGGGTGCAGGCAGTTGTCGCAGTTGCCGCAGGGCTCGCTCTTCTCGCCGAAGTAGCCGAGCAGGCGTACGCGCCGGCAATCAGTCGCCTCCGCCAGCGCCAGCAGGGCGTCGAGCTTCTCCCGCATCACCTGCTTGAACTCCTCGCCGGCCGGGCTCTCGTCGATCATGCGGCGCTGGTTCACCACGTCCTGCAGGCCATACGCCATCCAGGCGTCGGCAGCCGCACCGTCGCGGCCGGCACGGCCGGTCTCTTGGTAGTAGCCCTCGATGTTCTTCGGCATGTCCAGGTGCGCGACGAAGCGCACGTCCGGCTTGTCGATGCCCATGCCGAAGGCGATGGTGGCCACCATCACCAGGCCCTCCTCGCGCAGGAAGCGGTCCTGGTTGGCCTGGCGCACGGCCTGGTCGAGCCCGGCGTGGTAGGGCAAGGCCTTCAGGCCGGCGTCGCACAGCGTCTGCGCGATGTCCTCCACCTTGCGGCGCGACTGGCAGTAGACGATACCGGCGTCACCTTCGTGCTCGCGCTCGATGAAGCGCAGCAGCTGGGTGGTGGCGTCTTTCTTCTCGACGATGGTGTAGCGGATGTTGGGGCGGTCGAAGCTGCTGACGAACTGCTGCGCTTCCTCAAGCTGCAGCCGCTCCACGATATCGGCGCGCGTCAGCGCATCGGCGGTGGCCGTCAGCGCCATGCGCGGCACCGTCGGGTAGCGCTCGTGCAGCACCGTCAGCGCCCGGTACTCCGGCCGGAAGTCATGGCCCCACTGGCTGACGCAATGCGCTTCGTCGATGGCGAACAGCGCCACCTGGCCGCGTTCGTAGAGCGAATCGAGCTGGGCCAGAAAACGTGGCGTCGTCACGCGTTCCGGCGCCGCGTACAGCAGCGTGATCTCGCCGCGCAGCAGACGCTTTTCCACCTGCGCTGCGGCTTCCTGCGACAGGCTGGAGTTGAGGAAGGCGGCTTCCACGCCGGCCTCGTGCAGGGCGCCGACCTGGTCGTGCATCAGCGCAATCAGCGGCGACACCACGATGGTGGTGCCATGGCCGGCCTGCTGGCGCGCAATGGCCGGGATCTGGTAACACAACGACTTGCCGCCGCCAGTGGGCATGAGCACCAGCGCGTCGCCGCCGGCCACCACGTGGTCCACGATGGCCTGCTGCGGGCCGCGGAAAGCCTCGTAGCCGAAGACCTGGCGCAGGATAGTTTGAAGAGACAAAATATTTGCTATCGAAACAGGAGCGGCTGGCGCATATTTCAAAAGGGCCAGGGCCCGATTTGGCTTGAAATTTACATCTGCTCCCAGGGCAGGCCGTCGAAGCGCCAGCCGTTGAGGGTGGAGCGGCGGAAACTGTCGTCCAGATCGCCCTCGAAGCCGTGCAGCACGTTGATCAGGTTGGTGAAACCGGCGGCCTCCAGCGCCAGGCCGGCGTCAAGCGTGCGTTTGCCGCTGCGGCACAGCAGGATCACGGGGCGGCTTTTGTTGCCGGCTGCCTCGCGCTCGACGGCCGCGACAAAGCCGGCCGGGTCGGGCGTGAGGTCCGGGTACTCGTACCAGGGGATGTTGTGCACACCCGGCGGGCGGCCCACGTAAAGCGATTCGATTTCCATGCGCACGTCAATGAACAGCGCATCCGGTTCTTGCTGCAGCAAAGCCCAGGTTTCTTTGGGAAGCAGGTGTTTCATACCCGCTATTGTCCCGGGTTTTGGCGCGGCACTTCCCGCGCGGCGGCGGGACTTTCTACAATGGACGGTCTATGAAGCCCATCCACTACACCCGCGCCCAGGCCCTGCCGGGCATTCTGGCCCAACGCATCGCCATTCTGGACGGCGCCATGGGCACCATGATCCAGCGTTTCAAGCTCGGCGAAGCGCAGTACCGCGGGGAGCGCTTCAAGGACTTCCACAAGGACGTCAAAGGCAACAACGAGTTGTTGTCGCTGACCCGGCCCGACGTCATCCGCGACATCCACGAAGGTTATCTGGCCGCCGGTGCCGACCTGATCGAGACCAACACCTTCGGCGCCACCAGCGTGGCGCAGGCCGACTACGACATGGCGCACCTGGCGCGCGAGATGAACCTGGCCTCTGCCAAACTGGCGCGCGAGGCCTGCGACAAGTTCAGCACGCCGGACCATCCGCGTTTCGTCGCCGGTGCACTCGGCCCCACGCCCAAGACCGCCAGCATCAGCCCGGACGTGAACGACCCCGGTGCGCGCAACATCAGCTTCGAGGAGCTGCGCGCCGCCTATTACGAGCAGGTCGAAGCGTTGGTGGAAGGCGGCGCCGACGTGCTGCTGGTGGAAACCATTTTCGACACCCTCAACGCCAAGGCGGCGCTGTTTGCCATCGTCGAGTATTTCGAGAAGTCCGGCGAGCGCCTGCCCATCCTCATCAGCGGTACCGTGACCGACGCCTCCGGCCGCATCCTGAGCGGCCAGACCGTGACGGCTTTCTGGCACAGCGTGCGCCACGCGCAGCCGCTGGCCGTGGGCCTGAACTGCGCCCTGGGCGCAGCGCTGATGCGCCCTTACATCCAGGAGTTGGCCAAGGCCGCGCCCGACACCTTCATCAGTTGCTACCCGAATGCCGGCCTGCCCAACCCGATGAGCGAAACCGGTTTCGACGAGACGCCCGAAGTCACCTCGCGCCTGCTCAAGGAGTTTGCCGCCGAGGGGCTGGTCAACATCGTCGGCGGCTGCTGCGGCACCACGCCGGAGCACATCGGTGCCATCCATAACGCGGTGGCGCCGCTGGCTACGCGGGCCTTGAACAGCGGGCCGTTTTACCGCGAAGCAGCCTGAGCCCGTATCCGTGAGGTGACGGTTAGCTCAGGAAAAGGATGGCCGCCATGGCGGCCGTAGCGGGTACCGTCTGAACGAACAGGATCTTGCGGCTGGAGGAGGCGGCGCCATACAGGCCGGCCACCGCCACGCAGCCGAGCACGAACAACAGGGCGTCGCGTTGGCCGGTGGCCAGTGCCCAGGCGATGCCGGCGGCCAGGAATCCGTTGTACAGCCCCTGGTTGGCCGCCAGAACCTTGGTGGCCCTGGCGAAGTCGGGGCTGAGACCGAAGGCCTTGATGCCTTGCGGTTTGTCCCAGAAGAACATCTCGATCACCAGGATGTAGACGTGGATGGCGCAGACAAGGAGGGACAGGGCGGTGGCGATGATGTGCATGGTGCGGCTTGCCGGAAGGTTGCGGAAGTCAGATGGTAGAGCGCTGACGGCGGTGCACCAGCCAGGCGATGAGTCCGGCGGCCACGACCACGACCATGGACCAGCCCAGTGCGCGTGATGCCACCAGCTCGCCTTCGCGCGCGGCGCCCATGAAGAACAGCACGAAGGCCAGCAGGTGCACGCCCAGGCGTTGCAGGCGCAGCCACCAAGCGTCGGTGCGCCAGGTCCAGGCCAGAATGACGTCGACCAACCACCAGAGGGCGAAGACGGTGTCGAGGCGGGGGGCACTTACGCGCGGTGTGTGGAGGATGCGCTGCCAGTCGTTGCCGAAGATGACCACGGTGGCCCAGTAGAAGTGCACGGCAAACACCAGCAGTGAAGCGGTCCAGAAGATGCGCCATGCCCGGTAGGTGCGGGCCGACTGCCGAATGGCGGGGAACAGTGCCAGCGCCGGGGTGGCCAGCAGCAGCGAGGCCCAGATGGTGAAAAAGGTGAGGTGCAGGTCCTGCCGCAGCGCCTCGGCCACATCGGCCGCGCCGCCGTCGGGCGGCGTGAGCGAGAACAACGCCATGTCGCGGCTCCACCAGGCAGCGCCAAAGCACAGTGCCAGCAACAGGCCGGACAAAGCCAGCGTAACGCCAGCGGCACGGGGGGTCGATGCATTCATGATGAAAAAAGAAGTTTTGTGTACGGCGTGTGGAGACACCTGGGTCATGCGCCCTGGGTCTTGCGGGGTGTCTGCCGCGTTATCGGGCCGGCCTGCTGCACGATGTGGTCGTGCAGGGGCTTGCCGCCGCCCAGCGTGAACCAGACCTCGGCCACGACGAACATCGGGCCGACGAGCAGGCCCCGCAGATCGTCCACGAAAGCCGGCTTGCGGCCCTCCCAGAAGTGACCGATGAACTGGAACACCCAGCCCACCACAAAGCTTCCCACGCCGACCGACAGCCAGGTGGCCAGCGGGGCACCCCCCAGCGGGTGCGCCAGCACGAGCAGCACACTGATGGCAGCGAGGGTGGCCAGGGTGATCGTCCGTTGCCCCTGGCGCAGGTACCACAGGGCGGCCAGCAGATAGGCTGCGGCGTCGAGGCTGACGGTGGTGTTGGCGATGGTGAACTGCACGCGCGCGAGCAGCACGCCGATGGCAAAGACGATGAGCGGGATGCCTACGTAATGGGTGGCGATGTTGCGCGGATCTCGGTGGTAGCGGGCGTATTGCACCAGCAGGGAAGTGGCGTTGTCCATGGCGGTCTCCTTCGAATTTGTTCAAGGATGCCGCGTTTGGGGCGGTACGTCTGTCAGAATTCCGACAAAGTCGTATCGGCGAGGGCGCGGGCGGCTGTCAATTTGAGCGTAGCTGCCATAGATGGACCTGTCGACCCACGCACCAACCGCCTTGCAGGCAGCCTTGCAGACCGACGACTGGTTCGCCGCCTGTCCGCACGCGCTGCAGCAGCAACTGCTGGGGCTGGCCCGCTGGCGCCGCCTGGCGCCGGACGAGCCGCTGTTTGCGCGTGGTGGCGATGCCGATGGTCTGTGCTGCGTTGCCGCTGGTGCGCTGCGCATCGGTGCCCACGATGCCGAAGGCCAGGCCGCGGTGCTGGCCTATCTGGAGCCTTATCAATGGTTTGGTGAGATATCGATGATCGATAGCCTGCCCCGCACCCACGACGCAGTGGCTGACGTGGCCAGTCAGGTGCTGGTGGTGCCGCGCGCGGACCTGTTGGCTTGGCTGGACACCCACCCCGTCTACTGGCGCGACATGGCGCGGCTGGCCTGCCGCAAGCTGCGCGTGGCCTTCGTCGTTCTGGAGGAGTTGGCCCAGCTACCGTTGGAAGAGCGCGTGTTGCGCCGTCTGCAGCTGCTAGCCATGGGTTACGGCAGCCGCGACGTGGCGCGCCGCCGCGTCCGCGTGGCGCAGGACGTGCTGGCCCGTATGCTGGGGGTGAGCCGCCAGAGTACCAACAAGGCCCTCAAGCAGCTGGAAGCACGCGGCGCCCTGCGCCTGCACTACGGTGAGATCGAACTGCTGGACTGAGTCGCGGTCGTCGATGTGGGTGTCGAAAGGACGGCGGAGGCAGCGGGAAAACGGGTTCGATGGGCCGCCGCAGGCCTTGCGGAGACAATCACGCCCATGCGCATCGAAACTCTGCGCCAGCGTCTGCGCGCGCTCGGTGCTAATCCCCGTCACGAACACCGCGTGCTGCGGCTCTGGTCGCAAGCGCTGCCGCAGACCAGCGGCAAGCGGCCGATCGAGGCCTTTCTGCCGACCACGCTGCGCGTCGCTTTGCCGGGCATCGAGCGTGAACTCGCCGGTCTGACGACGCTGCATTCCGAACATCCGGGGGAGGACGGCTCACAGCGCCTGGTGGTGGCGCTGCATGACGGCCAGCTGGTGGAAAGCGTGCTGTTGCCACCGGGCCGTATTCCGGCCTTGTGTGTCTCCACCCAGGTCGGCTGTGCCGTGGGCTGCGTGTTCTGCATGACCGGCACCACCGGCCTCATTCGCCAGCTCGGCAGCGCCGAGATCGTGGCGCAGGTGGCGCTGGCGCGGCAGCACCGACCGGTGAAGCGCGTCGTGTTCATGGGCATGGGCGAGCCGGCGCACAACCTGGACAACGTGTTGGAGGCCATCGACCTGCTGGGCACGGCCGGCAACATCGGCCACAAAAACCTGGTCTTTTCCACCGTCGGTGATCCGCGCGTCTTCGAGGCCTTGATGGCGCGCGACGAAGGCCAGGTGCGGCCCGCCCTGGCCCTGTCGCTGCACACCACGCGCGCCGACTTGCGCGAGCAACTGTTGCCGCGGGCGCCGCGCCTGACACCGCAGGAGTTGGTGGAGGCGGCCGAGCGTTATGCGCGTGCCAGCGGCTATCCGATCCAGTACCAGTGGACGCTGCTCGAAGGCATCAATGACACCGACGAAGAGGTTGAAGGCTTGGTGCGCCTGCTGCACGGCAAGTACGCCATCCTCAACCTGATTCCCTACAACGAAGGTGAGGGCATGCCCTACCAGCGGCCCAGTTGGGCGCACGCGGCCGACATGGCGCGCCGCCTGCACCAACGCGGCATCCTGACCAAGTTGCGGCAATCGGCTGGGCAGGATGTGGACGGCGGTTGTGGCCAGTTGCGCGCGCGGTCCGTGCAAGAAAAGGCCATGCAGTTGCAACGCGTGATTCCGCTGCAGCCCGTGCCGTCGTGACGTGACAGGTTGGCGTCGGCTCATTCAGTACACGTACCCAACAGGCTTGCCGCAAAGCCTTTAAAATCACGGCTGATCCAAGGAGCGTTGCAGCGGCATTCAATGTCGTCAGGCTTGGATGTCCCAACGACGCTCACCTGTTTTGAATCCTTCAGGTGAGACGCATGTCCGAAATTTCCATTCCCCCCATGAAGCTGTCCGGCCTGGAGCCGGTGCTCATCGGCGCGGGCAGCTTGTTCGTCAATATCGGCGAGCGCACCAACGTCACCGGCTCCAAGGCCTTTGCCCGCATGATCCTGAACGGCCAGTTCGAGGAAGCGTTGGCAGTGGCGCGTCAGCAAGTGGAGAACGGCGCGCAGGTGATCGACATCAATATGGACGAGGCCATGCTCGACAGCAAGGCCGCCATGGTGCGCTTTCTCAACTTGATCGCCTCCGAGCCCGATATCGCGCGCGTGCCGATCATGATCGACTCCTCCAAGTGGGAGGTGATCGAGGCCGGCCTGCGCTGCATCCAGGGCAAGGGCATCGTCAACTCCATCAGCATGAAGGAAGGCGTGGAGGCGTTCAAGCACCAGGCCAAACTGCTGCGTCGTTATGGCGCCGCTGCCGTGGTGATGGCCTTTGACGAAAAAGGCCAGGCCGACACCTATGAGCGCAAGATCGAGATTTGCGAGCGCGCCTACCGCATCCTGGTGGATGAGATCGATTTCCCGCCGGAAGACATCATCTTCGACCCCAACATCTTCGCCATTGCCACCGGCATCGAAGAGCACAACAACTACGCGGTCGACTTCATCGAGGCCACGCGCTGGATCAAGCAGCACCTGCCAGGTGCCAAGGTGTCGGGCGGTGTCTCGAACGTTTCTTTCAGCTTCCGCGGCAACGACCCGGTGCGCGAGGCCATTCACACCGTGTTCCTGTACCACGCCATTCAAGCGGGCATGGACATGGGCATCGTCAACGCCGGCATGGTCGGTGTCTACGACGAGCTGGAACCCACGCTGCGCGAACGGGTGGAAGACGTGGTGCTCAACCGCCGGCCGGATGCCGGCGAGCGTCTGGTGGAAATTGCCGAGAGTGCCAAGGGCGCCTCCAAGGACGACAGCAAAAAGAACGAATGGCGTGCTGCCACCGTCGCGCAGCGCCTGTCGCACGCGCTGGTGCATGGCATCACCGACTTCATCACCGAAGACACGGAAGAAGCCTATCAGGCCATCCTCGCCAAGGGCGGCCGCCCGCTGCACGTGATCGAAGGCCCGCTGATGGACGGTATGAACATCGTCGGCGACCTGTTCGGCCAGGGCAAGATGTTCCTGCCGCAGGTGGTGAAAAGCGCACGCGTGATGAAGCAGGCGGTGGCGCACCTGATTCCCTACATCGAGGAAGAAAAACGTCAGCAGGAAGCGGCCGGCGAGGACGTGCGTGCCAAGGGCAAGATCATCATTGCCACCGTCAAGGGTGACGTACACGACATCGGCAAGAACATCGTCACCGTGGTCCTGCAGTGCAACAACTTCGAGGTCGTCAACATGGGCGTCATGGTTCCGTGCCACGAGATCCTGGCGCGTGCCAAGGTCGAGGGGGCCGACATCGTGGGCCTCTCGGGCCTGATCACGCCCAGCCTGGAAGAGATGCAGTACGTGGCAGCCGAGATGCAGAAGGACGATCACTTCCGCATCAAGAAGATCCCACTGCTGATTGGCGGCGCCACCACCAGCCGGGTGCATACGGCGGTCAAGATCGCGCCGCACTACGAGGGGCCAGTGGTCTATGTGCCCGATGCCTCGCGCAGCGTGAGCGTGGCGCAGGGCCTGCTGTCGGACCAGGCCGCCAAATACATCGACGAGCTCAATGCCGACTACGAGCGCGTGCGCCAGCAGCATGCGGGCAAGAAGCAGACGCCGCTGTGGCCACTGGACAAGGCACGTGCCAACAAGACGCCGATCGAATGGGCCGGCTACATGCCCGCGAAGCCGAAGTTCATCGGCCGTCGCGTGTTCAAGAACTTCGACCTGGCGGAACTCGCCAAGTACATCGACTGGGGTCCGTTCTTCCAGACCTGGGATCTGGCCGGCCCGTTCCCGGCCATTCTGAAGGACGAGATCGTCGGCGCCGAAGCGCAGCGCGTCTTTTCGGATGGCAAGCGCATGCTGCAGCGCCTGATCGAAGGCCGTTGGCTGACGGCCAACGCCGTGCTCGGCCTGTACCCGGCCAACAGCGTGAACGACGACGACATCGAGCTCTACACCGACGAGAGCCGCAGCCAGGTGGCGCTGACCTGGTACGGCCTGCGCCAGCAGACCGAGAAGCAGGTGATCGACGGCGTCATGCGGCCCAGCCGTTGTCTGGCCGACTTCGTGGCACCGAAAGGTACAGCGCCTGATTACGTCGGTGTGTTCGCCGTCACGGCCGGCATTGGCGTGGAGAAGAAGGAGCAGTACTTCATGGACGACCATGACGACTACTCCGCCATCATGCTCAAGTCGCTGGCCGACCGGCTGGCGGAGGCCTTGGCCGAGTGCCTGCACCACCGCGCGCGCACCGACCTGTGGGGGTATGCGCCGCAGGAGAACCTGAGCCCGGAGGAACTGATCGCCGAGAAGTACCAGGGCATCCGCCCGGCGCCGGGTTACCCGGCCTGCCCAGACCACAGCGTGAAGAAGGACATGTTCGAACTGCTGCAATGCGGCGAGATTGGCATGGGCCTGACCGAGAGCCTGGCCATGACGCCGGCGGCCAGCGTCAGCGGCTTCTACCTGGCGCATCCGCAGAGCACCTACTTCAACGTCGGCCGCATCGGTGCCGACCAGCTGCAAGACCAGGTACGTCGCCGCGGCATGAGCGAACAGGCGCTGCAGCGTCTGCTGGCACCCAATCTTTGAGGTGTCGCTGCTGGCCCTGGCGTGTTCAGGGCCAGCGCCCCGTCTGCTGAAGGGCGGTGCGTTTGGCAAGACGCACAGATTTACCTAAGCTTACAAAGCAGACATGCAAATCGTGTCCGTTCCTGTTTACCGTTGCGCTGTCAGCGCGTTACAGAGTAAGCGTGACGCCAGAGACGTCCAGTTTTCTGACCGTTTTCGCAAGAGGAACCCAAGATGAACGATATTTCGCAAACCGCTTCCAGCCCGGCCCGTAATCAAACCCTGTGGGCCGCGATTGGTGTGCTTGGCGTGGCGGTGGTGGCCCTGGGCTCGGCACTGTATTACGTGCAAACGCGCCAGGAGGCGTTGCACACAGCCGCAGTGAGTCCGGTCCCCGTGCCGGTGGTGGTGCCGGCGCTGGGCGCCTCCCAACCCGTGCCGGCGGTAGAACCGAAGGCCGCAGCACCTGAGAAAAAAACCGACGCAGGCAAGGCGGTGGCCAGCCGGCCCGCCAAGCAGCACGCTACCAGCCAGAGCGGATCGTCTGCGACAGCACAGGCCGACGCGACGGCGGGCAAATCCCCCACCGTGTTGCCTGCCAAGGAGGTCTGCCTGAACTGCGCCACGGTGACCGCCGTGACGCCGGTGGAACGCGAGGGCACGGGCAGTGGCGCCGGTGCCGTGGCCGGTGGCGTGCTCGGTGCCCTGGTCGGCAACCAGTTTGGTGGTGGCGACGGCAAGACGCTGGCCACCATTGCCGGTGCGGTGGGCGGTGGCATGGCCGGTAATGCGGTCGAGAAAAAGATGAAAAAGGTGACGGCCTACCGCGTGGAGTTGCGCATGGATGACGGCAGTTTCCACAGCATCGAGCAGGCTGCGCCGGCCAGCGTCGGTGCGCGTGTGCGGCTTGAGGGCAACACCCTGCAGCCGCTCAACTGAACCGCCGGGCTTGTGGGCGGCAGCGCAGGCCGCCTTCAGTGCCTTGGGCGCGCCAACTGCTGGGCTCTGACCAGGGCCGCCACGCCGACCAGGCTCAGACCCAGCATCAACCACAAACCCGAGGCATAACCGCCTGACGGGCTCCACAGCAGCCCGAGCAGCCACGGTGCCGCCGCCCGGCCCAAGGCCATCGGCACGCCGAGCGCGCCGTTGAGCGAGGCCACCTGGGTGCGGTCCACATATTCGGCAACGGCCGTGCCTTTGACAATGGTGAGCATGCCGTTGCCCATGCCGTACAGCAGCACGAACAGGAGCACCAGCAGCACCTGCGCGCTACTGAGCCAGGGAGCGGCCAGCAGCGCCAGCAGCCCCAACGGAATCAGGCCAGGAATGAGCCGGTTGGCCAGGTGCAGGTCCATGTGCTGCTCAAAGAAATACAGCAACACCCGGCCCAGTACCTGCAGCACGCCGATGGCGGCTGGCACGGCGATGACCCAGGTCTCCGCCAGGCCGTTCTCGCGCAACAGGCTCACCATGTGCGCCGGCAACGCGGCTGTCACGGCCATGAGCAGCACGATAAAGAGGCCGACCAGCAGAAAAGGCGCACTCAGCAAGTGCCGCTTGAGCGGGGTGGACGCCGTCGCTAGGCTCTTGGCATGGGCCTGGCCAGGCGGTGCATGCCGCAGCACGAGTGCATGCAGCGGTGCACATACCAGCAGCTGCAGGGCGGCCAGCACCAGCAGGGCATGGCGCCAGCCCAGCGCCTGGATCAGCCAGGCCGACAGCGGGATGAACACCGTGCTGGCCAGGCCGCCCAGAAACGTGATGGTGATGATGGCGCGGCGAAAGTCGTTGGGATAGCGCCGGATGACCACGGCGAACACCGGCGGGTAGAGCGTGGCCGCCAGCCCGGCGCCCAGGCCGAGCCAGACGGCGTAAAAGCCCGTCGTGCTGTGGATGCCGCTGTGCAGTGCCAGGCACAGGGCCACCAGCAACGAGCCGCCGGTCATCACCGCGCGTTCATGGCCGCGGTCGATCAGGCGGCCCACCGGGTAGGCCAGCAGCCCTTCGGCCAGCAGTGCCAGGCTGAAACCCAGAGAGGACTGGGCACGGCTCAGACCCAGCTCGCGCTCCACCGGTTCGAGCAGCAAGGCGAAGGTGTAGAACACGCTGCCCCAGCTGATGAGTTGCGCCAGCGACAGCCAGCCGATCAGGTGCGGGGTGTTGCGGGCGGTGGGGTGCATGCGTGGATTATGACAAATTCAGAGATGATTTTGCCGCATGGGCCTTGCTGCCATTGCGTGTATAGCTATTAATTTGATAGCGTTTGGCGATGTGTGACAAGCCCCGGCCGAACACGAGGGCAAGTCATGGGCGGGCAGCAGGCCTGGCGGCGCCTACCTAGAATGACAAGTTGTGTGCATCAGGCAGCGGCCGGTGACGCGCTGACTTGATTGACTTTCCTACTGCACATGACCTCTGGTGACGCCTCCATCTCCGCGGCCACGCGACGCTCCGTCCTGTTGCTGTCGTTCGCCACTTTCTCCAGCATGACAGCGCAGCGTCTGTGTGATGCCATGCTGCCCGAGCTGTCGCGCGAGTTCTCCGCCAGCCTGGCGCAGGCGGCGCAGGTGGTGTCAATGTTTGCCGTGGTCTATGGCCTGGCGCAATTGTTTTACGGCCCGCTGGGCGACCGCTTGGGCAAGTACCGCGTCGTGACCCTGGCCACGCTGGGCTGCAGCGTGGGCAGCATTGCGGCGGTGTTTGCCGCCAGCCTGGACTGGCTGGTGCTGGCGCGCATGCTGGTGGCGCTCGGGGCGGCTGCCGTCATTCCGCTGTCGCTGGCCTGGATCGGCGATGCGGTGGCCTATGAGCAGCGGCAGGAGACGCTGGCACGCGTGGGGCTGGGCACCACGCTGGGCATTACCGGCGGCCAGTTGCTGGGCGGTGTGTTCACCGACAGCCTGGGCTGGCGTTGGGCTTTTGGCTTCATGACCTTGCTGTTCGGTGCCGTGGGGCTGCTGCTGCTGGCCGACCTGCGGCGCCAGCAGCGGGCACCGCAGGTGGCGCACAGCACCCAACCGGTGGTGCGCCCGGGTTTTGTGGCGCAGGCCGTCATCATCGTGACCGGGCGCTGGTCACGTGTCGTGTTGGGGGTGGCTTTTGTCGAAGGGGCGGCCGGCTTTGGCGTCATGGCGATCTGGGCCTCGCACCTGCACCACACGCTAAACCTCTCGCTGTCGGTGTCGGGCGCCATCGTGGCACTGTTCGGCCTGGGCGGCATGTTCTACATGGCGGTGGCGCGCTTTCTGATCCGTCGCTTCGGCGAACGTGGTCTGGTGCGCCTGGGGGTCGGACTGCTGGGCGGCGCAGCGCTGGTGCTTGCCGTCACGCCGCACTGGGGGCCGGCGATTCCGGCCAGCCTGCTGGGCGGTTTCGGTTTCTTCATGTTCCACAACACCATGCAGGCCAATGCCACGCAGATGGCACCGACCGCGCGCGGCACGGCGGTCTCGCTGTTTGCCTCGGCACTGTTCATGGGCCAGTCGGTCGGCGTGTTGTTGGCCGCCGCTCTGGTGACCCGCATCGGTTCGGCGGCGGTCATCGGTGCTGGCGGCATGGTGCTGGTGCTGGTGGGCGTCTTCTTTGCGCATGCGCTCAGGCAGCGCGATGCGCTCATGGACCTGGAGTGACAGCCGGCGGGGACGGCTGAGCGTTGCCCGGTGTGGGCCCGGAAATTGCTTTGGTTTGAAGGTGAGTCAATACCAAAGAATGCTAGGGCTACATGCGTAAAACGGAAACCTCAACCAGACTGCAAACCGATACCTTCCTGCCTTATATGCGCGACGTCATCCGTTGCGAGCAGGCACTCCAAGAACTCAATCTGATGTGGCGCATGATCGAGTCATCCGCCAAGATGAACTGCCCTGAAGAGGCGCGCGCCATTTTGCCGACCATGGCCGCTACGCGTGACGGTTTCAACCGGCTGGAAGAAGAGCTGGTGACCAGCCTGGTGGGCGAGAAGGTGGCCACGGTGCTGGCCGAGATCGGCACCAAGGCGCAGTACGTGATTGACATTGTGGTGCGCAACCTCTATGAACGCACCGCCGATGTCGGCTTCCTGGCCACCGACAACGAGCTGTGCGCCTTTGTGGCCGGCCTGAGTGACGATGCGCCGGCCATCCGCCAGCGCCTGCGCGCCTATCGCAACAAGTACACGGTGTACGACGAAATCATCCTGCTGGATGCGGCCGGCAATGTGCTGGTTCAGATCGATGAGGCCACGCCGCTGGAAGGCAGTACCGATCCGTTGTTGGCGCAGACCCTGGCCAGTGACGGTTTCGTGGAGACCTTTCGTGCCAGTGACCTGCGTCCGGCCAAGCGTCAGGCATTGATCTATTCCAAGCGCATGCTGCATCCGCAGACCGGTGCGGTGGTCGGTGTGCTCTGTCTGTGCTTCAACTTTGAACAGGAGATGGCGGGCATATTTCGCTCGCACGGCGACCCGGACGGCCGCGCCAACATGCTGCTGCTCGACGGCGAGAACCGGGTCATCGAGAGTGCTGATCCGCTCTGGATTCCGGTCGGCGCGCTGGTGCCGGTCAACCAGGGTGCATTGCCGCAGCTGCTGATGTTCGCCGGGCGCGAGTACCTGGTTCGGACCTTCCGCGCCGAGGGTTACCAGGGTTATATGGGGCCGACGGGCTGGCAAGGCCAGGTGATGATTCCGGTCGATGTGGCCTTCACCGGTGCGACCACCAACACGCTGGCCACGCTGGCGCCGGCGGTGCGCGAAGGCCTGCTGTCGCATGCCCAGTCGTTTTCAGCGCCGCTGTACGAAATCATGACCGCGGCCGACACCATCCGGCGCGTGGTCTGGAATGGCCAGGTGATGACGGCCGGCCGGCGCGGCGAGCTGATGAAGCTCAAAACCATCCTCGACCAGATCAGCGAGACCGGCGCACGCAGCGACGAATTGTTTTCCAAGTCGATCGGCGATCTGTACGAAACGGTGCTGGCCTCGAGCCTGCGCGACTCGGAATTCGTCTCGCACCTGCTGGTTGATCTGCTGGACCGCAATCTGTACGAACGTTCGGACGACTGCCGCTGGTGGGCGCTGACGCCGGAGTTGCGAGCGGCCCTTGCCGCACCTGCATTGAGTGAGACTGCGCGCAAGCAGATCAGCGACATCCTGGATTACATCAACCGGCTGTACACCGTCTACACGCGGATCTTTGTCTACGACGCTGACGGCTGCATCGTGGCCAGCACCCAGCCGGGGCAAGCAGACGGCAGCGTGATCGGCCGCCATGTCAATGCGGCAATGCTGGCGCAGGTGAAGGCCTTGCGCAGTGAGCAAGACTACTGCGTGACGCCGTTCGAACCTTCGCCGCTGTATGGGAACGAGCCGACCTACATCTATCACGCGGCGATCCGCGATCCGCAGAACGAGTCCCGCATCGTGGGTGGCATTGGCATCGTGTTCGATGCGGCGCCGGAGTTTGCCGCCATGCTCAAGGGTGGCCTGGGTGGCCAAGCGGACATGCAGGCCCTGTTTGTGGATCGGCAAGGTCGCGTCATTGCCAGCACCGATTCCGCCCGACCGGTCGGCAGCGTGCTGGAACTCGACACGGGCTTGAGTCAGCTGCCCAATGGCCAAAGCGCCTCGCGCATCGTGGTGCATGACGGGCAGTACGCCATCATGGGCTGCACGGTGTCCAGCGGCTACCGCGAATTCAAAGTGTCGGACGGCTATAACGAAGACGTGCTGGCCATCGCGTTCAAGTTTCTGGGCGAAGTGCGGGAGCGAACGGGCGCGGGCGCCAAAGCCCAGGCGATTCTCAAGACCGATCTGCTGGGGCAGGTCGGACGCGAGTACGCGACCTTCATGATGGACGGCGCCCTGTTTGCCTTGCCGGCTGAAAATGCGCTGGAAGCGCTGCCGGCGAGCAAGATCACGACGGTATCCACCGGGGAGCGTCGCGCCTGCGTCGGCCTGTTGGGGCTGCAGCATGAGGGGCGGGACAGTGCGCCGGTCTGGGTGTTCGACTTCGGCTACCTGATCCGCGGCACGCCTTCTTTCATCGACAAGAGCAGCCAGGTGATCATCGTGCGCCATGGCGAGCAGACCCTGGGCCTGCTGGTGGACGAGCTGCACGGCGTGCCGGAGTTCAGCGAGGCGCAGATCATGCCCACGCCGTTTGGCAGCCAGGACGACCGCGCTCTCGTCAAGCATTTCATCAAGGCCAATGGCGGGCAGGTGCTGATCCAAGCGGTTGATCCTCTCAGCCTGTTTGCCGCTTTGATGAGGCGCGAAGCACCTGCCTTGACAGCGTGAGTCAGGGGTGCTGCCCCATCAGCCATGGGGCGGCAACGCGGGCCGGTATTGCAGGGCCTCGGCCACATGCTCCAAGCTGGTGCATGGCGTGCCGGCCAGATCGGCAATGGTGCGTGCGACCTTGAGGGTGCGGTGCGTCCCGCGCGCCGACCAGCCCAGACGCGCGGCGGCGGTGTTGAGGAATTTGAGCGCGGCGTCGTCCAGTTGGGTGTGCGCATCGAGGTCGGCACCCGCCAGGGCCTGGTTGGGTTTGCCCTGACGGGCGAGGGCCCGCTCATACGCGGCCAGGCAGCGCGTCCGCACCTGCTGGGTCGATTCACCCGCAGGTGCTTGGAGCAACTCCCCGGCAGGCAGGGCTGCGACAGCCACGTGCAGGTCAATGCGGTCAAGAAAAGGACCACTCAGACGCCCCTGGTAGCGTGCGACCTGGTCGGGTGTACACCGGCAGGCGCGCAACGCCGAGCCGAGATAGCCGCAGGGGCAGGGGTTCATGGCGGCCACCAGCTGGAAGCGGGCGGGAAACTCGGCACGCCGCGCCGCGCGCGAGATGGTGATGTGACCGGTCTCCAGCGGTTCGCGTAGTGCTTCCAGAGCGCTGCGTGGGAACTCGGGCAGTTCATCAAGAAACAGCACCCCATGGTGCGCCATGGAGATTTCACCCGGGCGCGGCGGTGAACCGCCACCGACCAGCGCCACCGCGCTGGCGGAATGGTGGGGGCTGCGGGTTGGGCGCTGGCCCCAGCGCGCCAGCGAAAACTGTCCGCCCAAGCTGGCGATGGCGGCGCTTTGCAGGGCTTCCGAGGTGGACATGGCAGGCAGCAGGCCGGCAAAACGTTGCGCCAGCATCGACTTGCCGGCGCCGGGTGGGCCGCTGAGCAGCAGGCTGTGGCCGCCCGCGGCGGCAATTTCGAGCGCACGTTTGGCGCCAGCCTGCCCTTTGACGTCAGCGAAGTCCAGCATGTCCACGCTGGAGCCGGGGGGCGCCGATACGGTGCATGACCAGCCTTCACGGTCATCGGCCGTGTCGTCTCGGGTGCCGGGCGGCAGGAATTGCTGCACCACATCGAGCAGGTGACGAGCCCGATAAACCTGGGCTTCGGGCACCAGGGCGGCCTCCTCGGCACTGCCGGGGGGCAGTACCAGCCGGGTGATGACCCCGTCTTGGTGCAAGGCGAGCGCCATAGCCAGCGCACCGCGCACCGGACGCAACTCACCCGAGAGCGACAACTCGCCAGCGAATTCGTGGCCGGCAAGCTGGGCGTTATCGATCTGTCCACTGGCGGCCAGAATGCCCAAGGCGATTGGCAGATCGAAACGGCCCGAGTCCTTGGGGAGGTCGGCCGGCGCGAGATTGACGGTGATGCGCTTGTTATGGGGAAATTCCAGCCCGGCGTTCTGAATGGCGGAGCGCACACGTTCGCGCGCCTCCTTGACTTCGGTTTCTGCCAGACCAACCAGCGTGAAGCTGGGCAGGCCATTGGCCAGATGCACCTCGACGGTGACGCTGGCGGCGTCCAGGCCAAGCAGGGCACGGCTTTGCACCAAAGACAGGCTCATGAGAACTCCCTTCAGACCATCGTGCGCGGCCGCCCCGGCTGACCGCATGCCATGCACCTGCAAGGTGCATACTGGTTGTTTATACAGTCATCTTAACGCAAACCAGCGCCTACGGTGGACAAATAGGCACCACGGACTTAAAAACGGTGCTGGCACGGTCCGTGCTTAACAGGTTCGTCCCTTTAACTCATCTATGGAGTAAGCAATGAACCTCAAATCCAAAACCGCATTGGCTGCCCTGAGCCTGGTCGCTTGCACCGCCGCTTTTGCGCAAGACAAGGCGCCGGAGCCGGACTACACGTGGAGCTTCAACCTCGGTGCTGTCAGCGATTACCGTTTCCGTGGCCTGGAGCAAACGGCCGGCGGCCCGTCGATCCAAGGCGGTATTGATTTTGCGCACAAGAGCGGCTTCTACGCCGGCACCTTTGTCGCCAGCAACATCAAGTGGATCAAGGAGTTCAACGGCGCCGACAAGGGTGACTGGGAAGTCGACCTCTACGGCGGCTACAAGGCTGAGGCCTTCGGCCTGGGCTATGACATCGGCCTGATCACCTACCAGTACCCGGGCAACACCTCGGGCGGTGCCAACACGCAGGGCGGTGCGGTCAACTACAGCAAGGCCGATACCTCCGAAGCCTATGTTGGCGTCAGCTACAAGATGGTCAGCCTGAAGTACTCCCACAGCATGGGCGATTTCCTGGGCAACAAGGACACCAATGGCAGCCGCTACTGGGATTTGAGCGCCAACTTCGATCTGGGCAATGGCTTTAGCCTGACGCCGCACGTGGGCTGGCAAACACTGCCGACCAACTCGACCTCCAACACGGCCAACACCGCCAACTACAGCGACTATGCGCTGACCTTGGCCAAGGACATGGGCAACGGTGTGGTGATCTCCCTGGCCGCCATCGGTACCGATGCCAAGCGCAGCTTCTACACCAGCACCTTTGGCAACTCGCGCTTTTACGGTCAGGACACCGTGGTGTTGGGCCTGAAATACACCTTCTGATTCAACTCACAACCAGAGGAGAACCCATGAAACTCGTTACAGCCATCATCAAACCCTTCAAGCTCGATGAGGTGCGCGAAGGTCTCTCGGCCATCGGGGTGCAAGGCATCACCGTGACCGAAGTCAAGGGCTTTGGTCGCCAGAAAGGCCACACCGAGCTGTACCGCGGCGCGGAATACGTGGTCGACTTTCTGCCCAAGGTCAAGATCGAGGCCGCCGTGTCCGACGAACTGGTCGATCAAGTCATCGAAGCCATCGAAGGCTCGGCCCGCACCGGCAAGATCGGCGACGGCAAGATCTTTGTGTACAACCTCGAGCAAGTCGTGCGTATCCGTACCGGTGAAACCGGTAAAGAGGCGCTCTGAGGCTCACACAACCGAGAGAACACTGACATGAAAAAACTACTTGTCTCCTTCGCACTGGGTTTGAGCCTGCTGGCCGGTGGCACGGCCGCCTGGGCGCAAACCACACCCGCGGCTGCCCCGGTGGCAGCGGCTCCGGCAGATACCAAACCGGCTGAGGCCGCGGCACCCGCACCTGCCGCCGCGGCGCCTGCTGCTGCAGCGGCCGCAGCACCGGCTCCGGCAGAAGCTGCGGCACCTGCCGCACCGGTCCCCAACAAGGGCGATACCGCCTGGATGATGGTGTCCACCCTGCTCGTGATCCTGATGACCATCCCCGGCCTGGCGCTGTTCTACGGCGGCCTGGTACGCAGCAAGAACATGCTGTCGGTGCTGATGCAGGTCATGGTCAGCTTCTCGCTGATCGTGGTGTTGTGGTTCATTTATGGCTACAGCCTCGCGTTCACGGAAGGCAGCGCCTTCATCGGAGGTTTTGACCGCCTGTTCATGAAGGGCATCTGGGACAACGTCGCCGGCACCTTTGCCAACGGCGCCACCTTCAGCAAGGGCGTGGTGATTCCCGAGATCGTGTTCGCCGCTTTCCAGGCTACGTTCGCTGGCATCACCGGTGCCCTGATCGTCGGCGCCTTCGCCGAGCGCATCAAGTTCTCTGCCGTGCTGATGTTCATGGTGCTGTGGTTCACTTTCAGCTATGCACCGATCGCGCACATGGTCTGGTTCTGGATGGGCCCGGACGCCTACACCGCCAAGGAAGTGGTTGATGCCATGAACGACAAGGCCGGTTTCATCTGGCAATCGGGCGCGCTCGACTTCGCCGGCGGTACCGTGGTGCACATCAACGCCGCTGTGGCCGGCCTGGTGGGTGCCTACATGGTGGGCAAGCGCATCGGTTACGGCCGTGAGTCGATGGCCCCGCACAGCCTGACGCTGACCATGGTGGGCGCCTCCCTGCTGTGGGTGGGCTGGTTCGGCTTCAACGCCGGCTCTGCTCTGGAAGCCAACGGTTTCGCAGCCCTCGCTTTCATCAACACCTTCGGTGCTACGGCTGCGGCTGTGCTGGCCTGGTGCGTCGGTGAAGCGCTGATGCGCGGCAAGGCCTCCATGCTGGGTGCTGCCTCTGGTGCCGTTGCCGGCCTGGTGGCCATCACTCCGGCTGCCGGCAACGTCGGTATCGGCGGTGCCTTGGCCATTGGCCTGATTGCCGGTTTCGCCTGCCTGTGGGGTGTCAACGGCCTGAAGAAGCTGCTGGGTGCCGACGACTCGCTGGACGTGTTCGGTGTGCACGGCGTGGGCGGCATCATCGGTGCCCTGCTGACCGGCGTGTTCAACTCGCCGGCCCTGGGCGGCCCCGGCTTCGTGGCTGACTGGGTGACGGCGACCGGCATCACCGCCGCCGACTACTCCATCGCCTCGCAAGTGTGGATCCAGGCCAAGGCCGTGCTGATCACCATCGTGTGGTCCGGTGTGGTCTCCTTCATCGCCTTCAAGCTGGTGGACCTCACCATCGGTCTGCGCGTCAGCGAAGAAGACGAGCGCCAAGGTCTGGACATCTCCTCCCACGGCGAGAGCGCTTACAACCGCTAAGCGAAACGGACGGCAGCCGGTTCGGTCGGCTGCCGTCCTATCGACAGTCTCCTCTGGTTCTTCGGCCCGCAAGAGCTTCGGCTCCGGCGGGCTTTTTTGTGGGCGGCGGGTGCACAATGCACGAAACCGGAGCAGCCACCATGACGACCACCCTCTCACTGTGCGGCAACCAGTTGCGTTGCGACATCCGGCCTGATCTGGGCGGCTGCCTGGCGGGCCTGTGGTGGGGCGATGTGCCGGTGCTTCGTTCCACGCCGGCGCAGGCGCTGACCACGGTGCGCCAAGCGGGGTGTTATCCGCTGGTGCCATATTCAAACCGGGTTGGCCAGGCGCAGCTTAAGTGGGCAGGCACCAGCCACCCACTGGTGCAGAACAATGCGGCGGAACCGCACGCCATCCATGGGGTCGGCTGGCAGCGGCCCTGGGAGGTGCTGGAGGCCGATGCGCAGTTCGCCCTGCTGTCTTACGAGCACAAGCCCGACGCCTCCTGGCCTTTTGCCTTTGACACCTCGCAAGCCTTTCGCCTGCACGATGACGAGCTCGAGCTGACCTTGAGCATCACCAATCAGTCGCCCCAGGCTGCGCCGGTGGGGCTGGGCTGGCACCCGTATTTCGTCAAGCGGCCTGGCAGCCACTTGCGTTTTGCTGCCAGCGGACGCTGGGAAATGGGGGCGGACAAGCTGCCGACGCAGCGCCTGCCGTCCACCGGCCTGGACCAGGCATGTGCCGCGCTGGACGTAGACCACTGCTTCGATGGCTGGAACGGCGAAGCCGTCCTGAGCGATACCGAGATGCGCATCCGCCTCGCATCGAGCCTGAGCCGGCTGGTGGTGTTCACCCACCCGGCACGCGACACGGTGGCGATCGAACCGGTCAGCCACGTCAACAACGCCGTCAACTTGCTGGGGCAGGCGGGCATGACGGCCGACGCGCTGGGGCTGACCGTGCTGCTGCCTGGTGCATCGATGAGCGCGACTATGGCGATCCGGGTCGAAGCTGTTTAATGCTCCCGGCTTGAATCAGGAGGCTGGGTCGGCGTTACCATCCAAGGCTATGGATTCAGCTCTGCAACACATCACCGAACGCGTGCGCGCCGCTGCCGCCGCCGGCACCCCATTGCGCATCCGCGGTGGTGGCAGCAAGGATTTTTACGGCCAGACGCTGCAGGGCGACCTGCTCGACACCCGGCCACTGGCGGGCATCGTCAGCTACGAGCCGAGCGAGCTGGTGGTGACGGTGCGTGCTGGCACAGCGCTGGCAGAACTCGAAGCGGTTCTGGCGGAAAAAGGCCAGTACCTGCCGTTCGAGCCGCCGCATTTCGCCAGCGCTGGCGCTACGGTTGGCGGCATGGTGGCAGCCGGCCTCAATGGCCCGGCGCGGGCCAGCGTCGGTGCCGTGCGCGACTATGTGCTGGGTGTGCAAATGCTCAACAGCCGTGCCGAGTTGCTGACCTTCGGCGGCCAGGTCATGAAAAACGTGGCCGGCTATGACGTGTCGCGCCTGATGGCCGGCTCGCTTGGCACACTGGGCCTGCTGGTCGAAGTCTCGCTCAAGGTGCTGCCCAAGGCCGTGGCTGAGAGCACGCTGGTGTTCGAGCTGGATGAGGCGCAGGCCTTGGCCCAGCTCAACCGCTGGGGCGGGCAACCGTTGCCGATCAACGCCTCCTGCTGGCATAAGGGCGCGCTCATGGTGCGCCTGCGCGGTGCCCAGGCGGCCGTCGCTGCCGCCCACAAGACCATGGGCGGCACGGTGATGGACGCGCAGGCTGCGCAACTGTGGAACGCCCTGCGCGAGCAGACCGCGCCCTTCTTCCAACTGGCGGAAGGCGAGTCGCTGGTGCGCCTGAGCGTGCCCGACACCACACCGCCGCTTGACCTGGGCCCGACACTGATCGAATGGGGCGGTGCGCAGCGTTGGCTCAAACTGCCGCTGGCGCAGCGCCCTGACCTGGGCGCCGTGCTGGCCAACCTGGCCGGCCATGCCACCCTGTTCCGCGCGGAGGATAAAAGCGCTGGCGTCTTCACGCCGCTGGCCGCACCGCTGGACCGCATCCACCGCGAACTGAAAAAGCAGTTCGACCCGGCCGGTATCTTCAACCGCGGCCGCCTGTACCCCGATTTCTGAGCCGGACTGGCGAACCTTTCATGCAAACCAATCTCGCGCCCGAATTCAAGAATACGCCCGACGGCCTGGCCGCCGAAGCCATCCTGCGCAAGTGCGTGCACTGCGGCTTCTGCACCGCCACCTGCCCCACCTACCAGTTGCTGGGCGACGAGCTCGACGGCCCGCGCGGCCGCATCTACCTGATGAAGCAGGTGCTCGAAGGCGAAACGCCGACACGCAAGACCCAGCAGCACCTGGATCGCTGCCTCACCTGCCGTAACTGCGAAAGCACCTGCCCTTCGGGCGTCGACTACGGCCACCTGGTCGACATCGGCCGCAAGATCGTCGACGCCAAAGTGCCACGTCCAAGCGGAGAGCGTTTTGTGCGCTGGGCACTGAAGGAGGGCCTGACCTCGCCACTGTTTGCGCCGGCCATGAAGATGGGGCAACTGGTGCGCGGCCTGCTGCCGGAAACACTCAAGGCTAAGGTGCCGGCTGCGCAAGATGCCGGCGCCTGGCCGTCGCGTGAGCATGCCCGCAAGGTGCTCATGCTGGCCGGCTGCGTGCAGCCCGCCATGATGCCCAACATCAACAGCGCCACCGCCCGCGTGCTGGATGCCGCCGGCATCCAGACCGTGGTGGCGGCCAAGGCCGGCTGCTGCGGCGCGGTGAAGTTCCACCTGAACGACCAGGATGGTGGCAAAGCCGAGATGCGCGCCAACATCGACGTCTGGTGGCCGCACATCGAGAGCGGCGTGGAAGCCATCGTCATGAACGCGTCCGGCTGCGGCGTCACGGTCAAGGACTATGGCCACATCCTGCACGACGACCCGGCCTACGCTGCGAAAGCAAAACGCATCAGCGAGTTGACCAAGGACCTGAGCGAACTGCTGCCCCAGCTGGTGGACAAGCTGCGCGGCAAGGTCTCGGCCAAGGCCGGCCAGATGACCTTCCATCCGCCTTGCACGCTGCAGCACGGCCAGAAGCTGCGCGGCGGTGTGGAACAGTTCATGGGCGAACTCGGCTTCAAGATCAACACCTGCCGCGTCGAGCCACACCTGTGCTGCGGCTCGGCCGGCACCTACTCGGTGCTGAACCCAGAGCTGGCCTACCAGCTGCGCGACCGCAAGCTGAACAATCTGGCCGAGATGAAGCCGGACGTGATCGTCTCCGCCAACATCGGCTGCATCACCCACCTGCAAAGCGGCACCGGTACGCCGGTGAAGCATTGGGTGGAGATGCTGGATGAGGCGTTGGCTATCTGAAGTTCGTGCACCTCGCTCAATGACAGAACGCCGGGCTTGCCCGGCGTTCTTGTTGGTGCGTCATCGTCGTTGGGATTGCAATGAGGTGTGTCCACTATCGCTTGCATTGCTTTGCGAATAGCTCTCCGAAAACCAGTCACTGGTTCGCACGAATCAAATTGATTCACGTGATCTTCCCTTGATCTCTCTCAAAGTCACCCATCTAACGCGCAGCATTATGGGGTCAAGCCAAATTTGAGGCTATTCGATCTGGTTTCCCCTTCCGTGCCGGTCCAGATGATCACGTTCCAGTTCAGTGGATTGAAGCTGCGGTCGCGGTTGGTTTCGACATAGCCGTTGGGCATGCCCCACCGCAGCACCGGCCCGCCAAAGCGCGATACCAAACCGGCATGGGACGGCTGTCCAAACTGCGCTGTGAAACGGCTGACCCAGGACTTGTGCACCCACCAGGGCATTTGCACGATCACATGCGCCAGCTTGCCCTTGCGGAAGAATGCGGCCAGCGTCAGCGCGGCATCGCCATCGGCCCTGTCGATGGAGGCATAGCAAACGCGGTCCCCCAGGGCATCGCTTCCAGGGTCCTGGCCGATGCAGATCAGGGGCGCGCCGTCAAAGTGTTTGCGCAACATGGCCTCGTCCATCTGGACCGAGAGGGCCGGGAGGTTGGTGGTGATGTGCGGCGATTTCTTGCGCAGGTAGGTTCCATAGACATGGATGCGGTCCTGGCTGGAGAACACCAGCAGTGCCACCACCGCAATCACCAGCACGATGGCCACCTGCACCCACCTGGGCAAATCCTTGTTCATCTTTTTCTTCCCTGAATACTTCTTTTAACGGGCCAACTCGGGCGCCGTGCCCAGCATGATGTCACACGCACCCATGACTGCCTTGCGCATGTGAATGGCCTGCTGTGGTGTGGCTGGCACATTGCCAAAGCGCATGGCGCAGTAGGACTCCACTGCATAGCCCAGCCAACGCCTGGCCAGCGGCGCAACGTCTGCGGCGGCTGCCCAGTGCTCGCGCACCGATTGGCCCGGAAGCCGCTTGTGGTCCTGCATATCCAAGCACCATTTCATAGCCAGGGCAGACAGGCGCATGGACTGCGCGGGATACCACCCGGAGAGCAGCCACGCGCTGCCCAGCACCAGTTGCAGACCCAGGCGGTACCTGCGACGCCACAGTAGATAGCCCACCAGCAGCAGCGCCAGCACCAGAAGCCAGTTCACCCGGAAGGACAACCGCTGTTCCTGCTCCAGCGGCTGTGGGGGGGCGTCCATCTGCACGGGGTTACCTGCGGGCTTGAAGGCCCGGCCGGTCAGCAGCCCGTGCAGGGTCTGCGCCCAGTCGAGCATCTTTTCCATGATGCTGCGCTGCCACTGCGGAATGGTTTTGTCCGATGCGGCCCTGCGCATGCCTTTGAGCATGGCATCCCACTGCTGACCCCAACTGCCCTGCTGCGGTGCGTCAGCGCTTCCTTGCCCGGCGCTGCCACCGGAACCCGCCCCGCCATGGCTGCCACCCTTGCCCTGCTGGCCGCCACTGCCTACGGGCTGTGTGAACATGCCTGGCGTGTCAGTGCCCGGCGGCAGGAACCCGAAACCCAGAATGGGCGGCCGGGGGGCAAAGAAGAAGAGCGCCACCGTCAGCAGGAACGACGTGGTGATGAACCCCAGCGTCATGAACATCTTGGTCCAACGCGACAGGGGGGTGCCGGCTGCGTGATCCCAGGCCAGGGCGAGCCCGCCAAACACCCAGGCCGGCCCGAGGTAGAACCACAGGGTCCAGTCCGCGTTGCCATGGGTACCCACCATGAAGCTCACCACAAAGATGACGGTCAGCGTGAGGTAGAAGTCACGCCGCGTCTTGAGCACAGCGGCACGCGCACCGATGACGATCATCAGCGTCAGCGAGGCCCAGCGCAACAAGTTGTAGATGGCAAAGCCCGGAAACAGCGCTAGCAGACCACCTATGGGCCCCAGCACCAGCCACTGGGTTTTGCCGGCATTGGCAGGCCTGCCAACATGGACGGCCCCCGCACCAAACCCCAGCACGGCCCACACCAGCCAGAGGAAGCCCTCCAGCCCCAAGGAGCCAAAGCGGCGGTCGAGAAACGAAAAACCAAATCCGGTAAACAGGTAACTCAGCCCGGTGAGCACCACCACCGCCCGGCTGTGCAGCGTCGGTGATTCGACGGGAGGTGTGGCAACCTTGGCCTGGGTGGTCATGGCGCCTCCATGAGTGTGGCAAAGCCGGCCTGCTGCAGGGCCTTCTGCAGAGCCTTGGCCTGTGCAAATTCCAGCGGCACCTTGCGGCGACCCAGCGCGATGCAGACCACCAACCGGCAGCCCTGTGCAGCCAAAGCCCCCAGCGCAAGCACCAGCTCAGGCGCCGGGCAGGTGCAGCTGACCACCACAGCAACCTGCTCGCCCGGTGCCGTGGCGTTGGCCACCCGCGCAAGGACCGGGAAGAAGCCGTCACCCGAGGGCTCGGCCTCTGCCAGTGCGGGTAGGACGGCGGACGCATTGCGCACCGGCTCGGCTTGGTGTTCCAGGTACAGAAACAGCTGCGCACTGCTGTCCAGCGCGGCATGGCACACGCCTGCGGCCAGGCGAATGGCCTGCTCGCCCGAGCCCGTAGCGTCCCCCAGGCTGGTGCCATGCGGCACTTCTACCGCCACGCGCAGCCGCACGGATCCACTTTGCTGGAAATGCTGAATTACCAACTCGCCCACCCGGGCCGAGGCACGCCAGCTGACCCGACCCACCGAATCGCCATGCTGGTAGGGGCGCAACATGCCCAGTTCGAACGACTGGCCCATGCGGCGTGTGGTCAGCTCGCCCTGCGGGTCTTCGGTGATGTCCCAGGGCAGGGGCCACTGCACCGGCTGCGCCGCGGGCAACACGCGCATGTGGATCTGCGGCCGGGACAGGGTGTGGCGGGCGCGGACCAGCCCCAACGGAAAGCCGCTGGACAGACGCACGGCAATCAGCTCGTAACGCCCGCGACAGGGAAACCGGATCATGCGGCTCAAGTCTGGCGCACGGCCAACTCGAATCACCGGCACGGTCTGGCTCAGCACGATGCGCTGCGAGGCCCACTCCCACTCGGTCTCTATATCCACCATGAAGGCGGGCCACGGTGCCGTGCGTCCGAGCAGGATATTGAGGTTGCAGTCTGCAGCTTCCATCACTTCGATGTCGGCCGCGCCATCGAGCCGCACCGTGGTGGAGCGCAGGGACAGCCAGGGCAACAAAAAGCCCAGCACACTGACCACCGCAAGGAACAGGAACATGGCGTACACCATGGGGTCCTGGCGGTTCAGTGCGGCAATGAGCAGCACCGCGCACAGGCCGAGCAGTACCCGGGACTTGGACAGCCAGCGCTCCATGGATGGACCTACTGCGGTGTGTGTTGTGACTGCAGGATGTCCTGAATCAGTGCCTCGGCCGGCTTGGGTTGTGTGCCCTGGGTCTGCACGATGATGCGGTGCGCCAGCACGGGCACCGCTACTTCGCGCACCACAGCGGGGTCCACATACGAGAGCCCGCGGATGCAGCTCAGGGCGCGCGCCATGCGGGCCAGGCCCAGAGTGCCGCGCGGGCTGGCACCAAAGCGGATGGAGGCGTGTTTGCGTGTGGCGGCCACGATGCGGGTCATGAAGGCGGCCACTTCGGGGGTGACGGTGACATCGCGCGCACTGGCCACCAGGTGCGCAAAGTCGCCGGTGGCGCACACCGGCTGCAGGCGGTTGATGGGGTGCGAGAACTGCTGTGCGTTGATGAGCCCGGCTTCGGTCTGCGCATCGGGGTAGCCCAGGGAGAGACGGATCAGAAAGCGGTCCAGCTGCGCTTCCGGCAGAGGATAGGTGCCAGCCATGTCGATCGGGTTTTGCGTCGCCAGCACGGCAAAGGGTGCCGGCAGCGGGAGGGTCTGGCCATCGAGGGTGATCTGCCCTTCTTCCATGCATTCCAGCAGGGCCGATTGGGCCCGCGGGTTGGCGCGGTTGATTTCATCGGCCAACACAATGTTGGCAAACACCGGGCCGGGGCGCAGCACAAAGCTGCCATCCTTCGGGTTGTAGACCGGACCACCAACGATGTCGGACGGCATCAGATCGGCTGTGAATTGGATGCGCTTGAACGACAGGCCCACCGATACAGCCAGCGCACGCGCCAGCATGGTCTTGCCCAGGCCAGGAACATCCTCAATCAACAGGTGCCCACCGGCCACAATGGCCGCCAGTGCCAATTCCACCTGCCGGTGCTTGCCCTCCAGTACTTTCTCTACGTTGCGGACGATGGTTTGCGCAACCTGGGCTGAAACCTGGCTTGAAGATGCGCCGGCTTGAGTTTGATCCAATTAATTCTCTCCCAAGATCGAAAATTTTCAACTCTATGCTTGGCGTGGAATTTACTTCACTTTTTTCAGTGCTTAGGACGAAGAGAGTACTTTGAATAAGCTCGATTCGCGTACTTGATTAAATCGTGGATAGCCGGTCCCCCATGTGCGCGACGGTAGGATGGTTTGAGATCTTGACAGACGAAACAACGGGATATCTCGCAACCCGACACATGCGAGTAGCTGGAAACGCTGCGTTCGAGCCCTCCAAGGCAGCCTGCTGAATGTCCATTAATTGGCGGTAAGTCCTTGCAAGTGGGGGTCCGCTCTGGGGCAGCAAGCTGCCTGCCGCAGGCGATACCAGTTAAGGCGCTCTCTTTTCATGAGCTGTCCTTGTCGGCCACGCCGCCCACAGCGCCGCCAGCAAAATCAACGCCCCACCCAGCAGCGTGCGCGCCTGCAACTCCGCCGCTCCCATCAGCACCGACGACACACTGGCAAACACCACCTCGGTCAGCATCACCAAGGAGGTCGTCGCCGCTGGCAGGCGCGCGGCGCCGAATTGCAGGCCGAGGTTGGCCGCAATGAAGGCCAGGCTGGTGGCCAGCACGAGCCACAGCCAGCCATTGGCCAGCGCCGGCAGCGGTGTCACCAGGCCCGAGGGCTGGCCGCCCAGCGCGGTGAGCAGCGCCAGCAAGGCACCGCCGGCAAACATGGCGACCATGCGGGCCTCGTCCGGCGTGTCGCGCAACTTGCGCAACAGCACGTTGGTCAGCGCAAAGCTAAAGCCGCCCATCAGCGCTAGCCAGTCGGGCAGACTGTGGGGTACGGGCCAGGGCGATTCCGGCGTCTTGAGCACGATGACCACGCCGGCCAGCGCCAGCAGCAGGCGCAGCAGGGCGCTGGCGTGCGGACGTTCACCCAGCAGGGCCCAGGCCAGCAGCACCGACCAGGCCGGCATCAGGTAGAACAGCAGCACCACGCGCACCACGTCGCCCACTGTCACGGCCCAGTTGAAGCCCACGTTGGTGAGGCCCGAGGCCAGTATCAGCAGCCAGAGCAAAGGGTGCCGTAGCAGCGCACGCCAGCTGCTTGGGCGCCACACCAGCAGCGCCAGCAAGGCCAGCGCGTAGATGATGAAGGTGGACCACAGCGGGTGCAGGCCCTCGGCCTCCAGCAGACGAAACGGGTACCAGGACACGCCCCAGACGAAGGCGTTGAGCACCAGGCCCCAGGCGGCGAATGCGGAACTCATGGTGAGATGACGCGGCCGCTGTGCGCGACCGCGGGGTCGGGTGTTGCCACCATCAGCTGTGCAGATGGTCGTTGCGAGCGATGGCGATGAGGTGTTCCAGCTCCTCGGCATGCTCGCGGCAATTGCGCGCATGCCAGCGCTTGATCAGCCACATGAAGCCGGCCACCACGATGCCGAAGGCGGTGATGGCGCCGAAGGCCGACAGCCCCATGCCGGTAGACAGGCTGTAGAAGGCGCCCAGGCCCAGGATGCAGGCCTGTTCGTTGAAGTTCTGCACCGCGATGGAGCGGCCGGCGCCCATCAGGTTGTGGCCGCGGTGCTGCAGCAGCGCATTCATCGGCACCACCAGGAAGCCGCCCAGGCCGCCCAGCAGTACTAAGAAGGGCGCGGCCAGCCAGACGTTGTTGATGAAATTGAGCAGGATGACCAGCAGGCCCATGGCAATGCCCAGCGGCATGACGCGTGTGGCGTGCTCCAGTTTCATGCGCATGGAGGCCACCACGGCACCGACCGCAGTGCCGATGGCGACCACGCCCACCAGCGACGAGGCCTGCGTCACGCTGTAGCCCAGGGCAGCGGCGGCCCAGGCCAGCACGATGTAGCGTAGGTTGCCGCTGACGCCCCAGAACAGGGTGGTGGTGGACAGCGAGATCTGGCCCAGCTTGTCGCGCCACAGGCGGGCGTTGCAGGTCCAGAAGTCGGGGATCAGGGACACCGGGTTGCTGGGCATGGGACGCATTTCCACGCCGGTGTGGGGAATGCGCGTGTTGAACCAGGCCGCCAGCAGGTAGACCACGATCAGCACGGCGATGGCCGCTTCCGGCGCCGTGTCGATGCTGGTGTTGACGAAGGGCAGGTCGATCGACAGCAGGGCAGCGGAGACCGAGTGGCCGACCAGTTGGCCCCCCAGCAGCACGCCCAGGATGATGGAGGCAATCGTCAACCCTTCAATCCAGCCATTGGCCTTGACCAGTTGCGAGGCGGGCAGCAGTTCGGTCAGGATGCCGTACTTGGCCGGCGAGTAGGCGGCAGCGCCCAGGCCGACGATGGCGTAGGCCATCAGCGGGTGGGTGCCGAACAGCATCAACAGGCAGCCCACGATCTTGATCGTGTTGCTGATCAGCATGACCTTGCCTTTGGGCAGTGCATCGGCAAAGGCGCCCACGAAGGGCGCCAGCACCACATAAAACAGCGCGAACATCGGCACCAGCGCAGCCTGCTGCCATTCGGGCGCAGCAGAACTGCGCAGCAACTGCACGGCCCCAACGAACAGGGCGTTGTCGGCCAGCGAGCTGAAGAACTGCGCCGACATGATGGTGTAGAAACCGCGTTTCATGGTCTACGGGTGGGCCCCAGTGTGACTGATGGCAGGTGTTTTGTGATGGATATCCAAGCGACAGCGGGTTATAGCACGCTCGGCAATGTCAAAATCGGCGTACTCATTTGCTTACGCCCCCATAATGTCGCGCCCCATCCAAGCCACCATCCATACCGCCGCCCTGCGCCACAACCTGCAGCGTTCGCGTCAGGCCGCCGCCGATGCCAGGGTGTGGGCCGTGGTCAAGGCGAATGCCTATGGCCATGGCATTGAGCGCGTGTTCGAAGGGCTGCGCGGCGCGGACGGTTTTGCCCTGCTCGATCTGAGCGAAGCCGAGCGCGTGCGGGCCCTGGGCTGGCGCGGCCCCATCCTGCTGCTGGAGGGCGTGTTCGAGCAGCGCGACCTGGAACTCTGTTCTCGCCTGGACCTCTGGCATGTGGTGCACTGCCAGGAGCAGATCGACATGCTGGCGGTGCACAAGACCCATGTGCCGCACCGTGTTTTTCTCAAGATGAACAGCGGCATGAATCGGCTCGGTTTCCGCCCGGAGCACTACCGTGCGGCCTGGACGCGGCTCAACGCCTTGCCGCAGGTGGACGAGATTTCGCTCATCACCCACTTCAGCAACGCCGACGACGCGCATGGCATCACCCGGCAGGTGGCTGCCTTCAATGCCGCCACCGAAGACCTGCCCGGCGAACGTTCCCTGAGCAACAGCGCCGCCATCCTGCGCCACATGGGTGCGCATCCCTGCCCCGGCCTGGTGTCGGACTGGGTCCGTCCCGGTGTGGTGCAGTACGGATCGGCCCCTGATTTCCCTGAGCACAGTGCCGTCGACTGGGGCCTGCAGCCCGCCATGAGCTTGCGTTCGCGCATCGTGGGCGTGCAGTCGCTGCAGGCGGGCGACACGGTCGGTTATGGTTCCATCTTCACCGCGCCGCAGCCGATGCGCATCGGCGTGGTGGCGTGCGGTTACGCCGACGGCTACATGCGCAGCAGCCACGGTACGGTGGCGCAGGGCACGCCGGTGCTGGTGGACGGCGTTCGCACGCGCACGGTGGGCCGCGTCAGCATGGACCTGATCACGGTGGACCTCACGCCGGTGCCGCAAGCCGGCTTCGGCAGCGAGGTCACGCTCTGGGGCCAGGCTTCAAACGGCGCCCTGCTCCCGATCGACGAGGTGGCACAGGCCGGCGGCACGGTGGGCTATGAGCTCATGTGCGCGCTGGCCACGCGGGTGCCAGTGGTGGTGGCGTGAAGTACGTTCCCCTTCCGATCGCCATGCTGGCGGTCGGCAAGCCTTTGCCGGTCGATGTCTGGAGTCCGGATGGCCGCCTGCTGCTGCGCAAGGGGCAGCCGATCGTGTCGGAACAGCATCGCGAAAAGCTGTACGCCCATGATGCCTCCCTCACCGAGAGCGAAGCGCAAGCCTGGCAGCGTGCCTATGAGCGCATGGTGCATGCCCTGTTGTATGAGGGCGTCGATGTGCAGGTGATCGCGCGCATGCCCATGCCAAGCGTCATCACGCGGCGTGACGACCACTCGGGCGCACAGCTCAAGGGCGGCTGGCTGGATATGCAAGAAGTGCTGCGCGGCATCCTGTACCAGGGCGGCTTGTCGATCAACCCGCTGGAGCGCCTGCTCATCCTGGAGCACAAGGCGCGCCAGCTGCTGCAGTCGGATGTGGACGAAGGCCTGTTCTGCCTGTTTCAGGCGCTGGCCGACAACACGCTGGGTTACTGCGCCACCCACGCCCTGCTGTGCGCTGCCGTCAGCGAACTGGTGGCCAGCCGGCTCGGGTTGCCGGAGGGGTTGCGCCAGTCGCTGATGAGCGCGGCCCTGACCATGAACATCGGCATGGCACGCGACCAGGACAGCCTGTCGCGCCAACGCACGGCGCCGACGGACGCACAACGTGCCGTGATCCGGGAGCATCCGGAGCTCAGCGTGGCCATCCTGACCGGTTTGGGTATCGACGATCCAGCGCATCTCGACATCGTGCGCTGGCACCATGAACCAGAAGCAGAACAAGGCTCGCCGCAGACGCTGCTGGCGCGCCAGATCCTGGCCATGGCCGACGTCTTCGTGGCCAAGATGGCGGCCCGCACGTCGCGTGCCGCCCTACCGCCGCTGGCGGCGGCCAAATCGATCTATCTGCAATCCGATGGGCACGCCACGCCGATTGGCTCGGCCATGGCCACGGTGGTGGGCTTCTACCCACCCGGTACCTACGTGCGCCTGGTCAATGGCGAGACCGCGGTGGCGGTGCAGCGCGGCACGCGCGCCAACACGCCCTGGGTCATCTGCGTGCTGAACAAGGATGGCATGCCCTACGTCGATTACAACTGCTACGACACCTCCGACCCAGCCTATGCAGTGGCTGCGCCGGTGGTGTTCAATCAGAACAAGGTGCTGATCAGCGTCGAGCGCGTGCGCCGCGGGCGCGTGCGCATTCCAAGCATCCAGGCGACTAAGCCAGCTTGATCGCGATCGCGCCCAGGCAGACCAACCCCACGGCCAGCCAGCGTTGCCGCCCCAGGCGTTCGCCCAGGAACAGCACGCCGATCAGTGCCGCAAAGACGATCGAGGTTTCGCGCAAGGCGGCTACCGCGGAGATCGGGGCCTGGGTCATGGCCCACAACGCCAGGCTGTAAGCGCCCAGGGTGCCGGCGCCGCCCAGCAGACCGTTGCGCCAGGCGTTGGTGGTTGGTTGCAGTAGTTGGCGCCCGCGCAGCACCAAGGCCAAGCCCAGCATCAGCCCGGCCGTGAGCAAGAAAACCCAGGCGGTGTAGCTGAAGGCATGGCCGGACAGGCGGGCACCCAGGCCGTCGACCAGGGTGTAAAGAGCGATGACGCCGGCATTGCCCAGGGCACTGGCCAGCGCCCACAGGTGGCCGCCGCCGGGGCGCCAGGCGCTGCCGGCCAGCGAGAGCACACCGCCGCAGATGAGTGCGATGCCAAGCCAGCCGCCGGGTGTGGGCGCCTCGCCCAGCAACCATGCCGCAGCGAGCGCCGAGAGTGCTGGTGCCGTGCCGCGCATCAACGGGTAGGCAAAGCTCAGGTCGGCGCCGCGGTAGGCGTATGCCACCAGCGTGAAATAAAGCACGTGGATCAGACCCGAGGCCACCACGTAGGGCCAGCTGGCAGTCGCTGGCAGCGGCAGGCCGGGCAGCAGCACGACGGCGAACACGCCGGCGCCGCAGACGATGTGCAGCGTGCCGAGAAACTTGTCGGCGGACGACCGCACCAGTGCATTCCAGCCTGCGTGCAACAAGGCTGAGAACAGCACGACGAGCATGACTTCGAACGTCATGTCAAAGACCCCGTTGCGTGGAACGCTTCGCTGCGCACAAGAAACGATCAGATCGGGAAACGCCGTGGAGCCGGCTTTGCCGGGCCACTGGCGTTGCCCCCTTGAGGGGGGAGGCGGCCACACGAAGTGGGCAAGCCACGGGGGGGAGCCTCATCTCTTGCGTAAACCGAGCGCCATGACAGCGCCCACCACGATCAGCGCACCGGCCACTTGCACCGGGGCGATGACCTGGTCCAGCAAGGCCCAAGCCAACAGCAGCGCGGCCACCGGCTCCACATTCATGATCGGTGAGCTGCCCACCACACCGAGCTTGGGTAAGAGCGTGAACATGATGGTAAAGGCGGTGCCGTAGAAGAAGGTCAGCAGCGCCAGGCCCCACCAGCCGGCCGCGGCCTGTGGCAGATGAAAACCACCCTGCACACCGACGCCCACCAGCGCCAGCAGGCCGACCAGGCCCATGGTGATGGCGGTGCGCACGCGGCCGTCCACCGCTGCCACTTCATGTTGCGTCAAGACCAGTGCAGCACCAAAGACAGCCGCCGCCGTGAGGGCAAAGGCCACACCGGCACCGATGTGGCTCCATTGACCTGCCGCACCGAGACCGGACGCGGCGCCCAGCACATCGAGCGCCAGCGCCAGCCCGAACAGCAGCACCGGCATGGCGATCAGCACCGCCCGTTCCGGGCGCCTGCGGTAGAGCAGCCAGGCAAAGCCGGCGGTCCACAGCGGGTAGGTGTTGAAGGCCAGCAGGGCCAGCGCCACCGGCAGGCGGGCCACCGCGGCGTACAGGCTCAGGCTCTGGATGGCGACCAGCGTGCTGATGAGCAGCAGGTAACGACGTTGATGGGCATCGAGCACACGCGGTACGCCCTGCAGCAACACCAGCGCGGCCACCACGCCCGCCGTGACCAGGCTGCGCACCGCGACAGCGGTGGCGACGTCGAGCCCGTGGTTGAACGCCAGGCGCGCTGCCACATGGTTGGCGCCGAACATGCAGGCCAGCAGCAACAGGGTGAGGAAGGCGGCGCGGCTGAGCGCGCGTTGGGGCGTGGTCATCAGCTGCGGCGCGTCAGCCCGCCCGTCCGAGGTGCAACGGCCATGTCAGTAGAGATCTCGCACCCGGGCATGCAGGCGCGACAGGCCGAGCAGGGCGTCGGTGAAAGGGGTGGGCACGCCCGTGAGGGTGCCGAGCTCCTTGACCACCGTCACCAGGGCATCGAGCTCCACCGCGCGGTTGGCTTCCACGTCCTGCAGCATCGAGGTCTTGAAGGCGCCGAGCTTGAGCGTCACGGCGTGACGGTCTTCGGGTTGCTGCGCAATCGGGATGCCGATGCGCGCGCCAATCTCCTTGGCTTCCAGCATCACGCTGGAGATGAAGCCGCGCACCAGTTCGTCGCCGAGGATCAGGTCGGTGGTGGCGCCGGTGAGGGCGCTCACCGGGTTGACCGTCATGTTGCCCCACAACTTGTACCAGATGTCCTTCTGAATCTGCTCCGCCACCTCAATCTCGAAGCTGGCCTGCGTCAGCAGGGTGGCGAGTTGCTGCACGCGCTCGGTTTTCTGGCCCGAGGGCTCGCCGATGATGAGTTTGTTGCCGAAGTGGTGCTGCACCCAGCCCGGCAGCCGCAGCGAGCAGCTCGCATGCACCACGCAGCCGATCACGCTGGCCGCAGGAATGGCGGCGGCGATCTCGCCGCTGGCATCCACCGCCTGCAGCTGCGTGCCGGCGAACGTGCCGCCGAAACCCTGGAAGAACCACCACGGTACGCCGTTCATGGCGGTTAGCACCACGGTGTCGGGCCCGATCAGCGGGGCGATGCGGCGCGCCACCTCCGGCAGGGCCGGTGCCTTGACGGCAATCACCACCAGGTCCTGCACGCCCAGTTCGGCGGGTTCGCTGCTGGCGCGCACGGTAGCGGTGGTTTCCACCTGGCCGTGCTGGCAGCGCAGGCCGTGGCGTTTGAGGGCATCCAGCGTGGCGCCGCGCGCCACCACGCTCACCTGACAGCCGACGCCGGCCAGCCGCACGCCGATCCAGCCGCCGATGGCACCAGCGCCAAAAATGCAAACCTTGTTGAATTTTTTCTGAGGCATTTTGGCCTGTAACTCCCGTCAATATTGCGCCAACTGCTCTAGTTTTGATAGCTGGTGTCGAGTCGGTCGACCTGTCGCACCAGCGCGTCGAACACGTCCTGTCCGGCGCCGTGGTTCGGGTTGAACTGTAGCGCGTCGCGTGTGCATTTGATGGCAATTGCTTCCGGCACGGGAATGGCCGCTCCCATGCTCAAGGTGGCCATCTGGATTTCGCAGGCGCGCTGCAGCGTCCACAGGATGGCGAAAGTTTGTGGCAGGGTGCCGCCCCAGGCCAGCAGGCCGTGGTTGCGCAGGATCACCGCCGGTTTGTCGCCGATGCTCTTCAGCAGGCGCGGCGTTTCCTCGGCATGGATGGTGATGCCTTCGAAGGTGTGGTACGCCACCATGTCGTGCAGCTGGGCGCTGTAGAAATTGGTCTGCTGCAGGCCGCCCTGCAGGCAGGCCACCGCCACGCCGGCGGTGGTGTGGGTGTGCATGACGCAGTGCGCGCCGTCGACCGCCGCATGGATGGCGGCGTGCACCGTGAAGCCGGCCGGGTTCACCGGATGGGGTGAGCCATCGAGCACCTTGCCCTGCAGGTCGATCTTCACCAGGTTGCTGGCGGTGACCTCGCTGTAGTGCAGGCCGAAGGGGTTGATCAGGAAATGTTTGTCGTCGCCACTCACGCTGGCCGGCAGGCGCAGCGTGATGTGGTTGTAGATCATCTCGGTCCAGCCCAGCATCGCGAAGATGCGGTAGCAGGCGGCCAGTTGCAGGCGCGCCTGCCATTCATCCGGGTGCATGTGCGCCGGGGTGGCGGGTTTCAGCATGGCATTCATGACAGGCGCTCCTGGTGCGGGTGATCAGGCGTCGGCGGTGAAGCCGATCGTCTTGACGATCGGGGCCCACTTGGCGGTGTCTTTCTTCAGCAGCGCAGCCAGTTCTGACGGCGAGCTCGACATGGCTTCCAGGCCGAAGGTGCCCAGGCCGTCGGCCACGTCCTTCGATGCCAGAGCCGTCTTGAGGGCCGCGTTCAGGCGTGCCACCAGATCCGGCGCGGCCTTGCCGGGCAGGAAGAAGGCGAACCACTCGCTGTGTTCCATGTCCTTCAGGCCCTGCTCGGTGTAGGTCGGCACGTCGGGGGCGAAGCGGTTGCGCTTGGGCCCCGATGTGGCCAGGATGCGCACCTTGCCGGTGGGCAGGTGCTGCGTGATGTCGCCGATGGGGCCGGACACGGCGGCAATGTTGCCACCCAGCAGGTCCAGCATCGCCGGTTGCGTGCCGCGGTAGCCCACGTGCTTGAGGTCGACGCCGGCGTGGCGGCCCAGCAGCGCGCCGACGAAGTGGGGCGTGGAGCCGGCGGCCGGCGAGCCGAAGCTGGCCTGGCTGGGGTTGGCCTTGATCCAGGCGATGAAGTCGTTGATGTTTTTCACGTTGGCCGGCACCATGGGGCCGACAGCGAAGCCGAAGTCAAACACGCAGGCCAGCGAGACGGGTGTCACATCGTTCACCGGGTCGTAGGGCAGCTTCTTGTAGATGTGCGGGTAGATGGTGAACATCGAGGTCGGCGATTGGAGCATCGTGCTGCCATCGGCCGGCTGGCCCTTGACGTACTGGATGGCGATCTGGCCGCCGGCGCCGGTCTTGTTCTCGACCGTGGCCGTCTTGGCGAAAGTGCCGCCGAGTTTGGTGGCGACGCGGCGGCAGGTGGTGTCGGAGGTGCCACCGGCTGCGAAGCCGGTGATGATTTTCAGGTTTTCAATCTGCGCTTGTGCCATGGCCTGTTGGCCGACGCTGGCCAGCAGGGCCGAAGCGCCAGCGGACTGGATGACTTGACGACGTGAAATGCTCATGGGGTCTCCTTTGAATAATTGAACGAGCGGACTCAGGATGCATCGCGCAACCAGACCACGGCCCCGGAATGGGTGACCGCGCCCTGGTGGCTCGGGCGGACTGTCAAAGCATATTTTTCCAGCAGGCCGCCGCGCGCGCTACCCGTGTTTACCTGCACAGCCGCTAGGCGCTGCGCCAGCTCGGCCGGGCTGAGTTCGACGCTGATGCTGCGCGCTTGCGGCCGGGCATCAATGGTGACCACGTCGCCATCGCGCAGCGCGGCAATCGGTCCGCGGTCGGCGGCCTCCGGGCCAGCGTAGCCGATGCACAGGCCGCGCGTGGCGCCGGAGAAGCGGCCGTCGGTCAAGAGCGCCACCTTGTCGCCCATGCCCTGGCCGTAGAGCAGGGCGGTGATGCCCAGCATCTCGCGCATGCCGGGGCTGCCTTTCGGGCCTTCGTTGCGGATCACGATCACGTCACCCGACTGGTAGCGCATGGCCTGCACCGCGGCTTGCGCTTCTTCTTCGGATTCGAACACGCGCGCCGGGCCGCGGTGCACCAGGGCCTTGAGGCCGGCGGTTTTCAGCAGCGCACCGTCCGGGCACAGATTGCCCTTGAGCACGGCCAGGCCCCCGTCCTTCGAGATGGCGTTTTCAAAGCGGCGCACCACCTCGCCGTCCGGGGCGTTGGCGCCTGCCAGTTCCTCGGCGAGGGTGCGGCCGGTCCAGGTGAGGGCATCGCCATGCAGATGGCCGCTGTTGAGAAGCTCGTGCAGCACCACGGCTGCGCCGCCTACGTAGTACATGTCGCGAGCAAGGTATTTACCGCCTGGGCGCAGGTCGGCAATCAAGGGGGTGCGGGCAAAGATTTCGGCCACATCGTCCAGATGGAACTTGATGCCGGCCTCGTGCGCAATGGCCGGAATGTGCAGCGCGGCGTTGGTGGAGCCGCCGGTGGCCGAGACCACAGCGCAGGCGTTTTCCAGGGCTTTGCGTGTCACGATGTCGCGCGGCAGCGGGGCATCGCCCATGACGGCCTTCATCAGTTGTTTGCCGGCGCGGCGCAGCAGCGGTGCGCGTTCGCTGAACACGGCCGGCACCATGCTGGAGCCGATCGGTGCCAGGCCCAGCGCTTCCGACACCATGCCCATGGTGTTGGCGGTGAACTGGCCGGCACAGGCGCCGGCGGTCGGCAGGCAGGCGCGGCTGATGGCGTCCAGCTCGTCGTGCGTGGCTTCACCGGCCAGCACCTTGCCGATGGTCTCGTAGGTGTCGACTACGTTGAGGTCGCGTCCGTTCACGCCCGGTGCCTGGCCCGGCAGCGCCGAGCCGCCGTGCACGAACACGCTGGGCACATTGCAGCGCACCATGCCCATCATCAGGCCGGGCAGGTTCTTGTCGCAGGCGCCGATGCCGAAGATGCCGTCCCACTGGTGGCCGCGCACCGAGGCCTCCACGCTGTCGGCAATCAGCTCACGCGAAATGAGCGAGAAACGCATGCCGGAATGCGCCATGGTCAGGCCGTCGGAGATCGAGACCACCGGGCACTCGTGCGGTGTACCGCCGGCGGCGTAAATGCCGGTCTTGGCGTGTTGCGCCTGGTCGCGCAGATTGAGGTTGCACGGGCTCATCTCGCCACCGGTGTGGAAGACGCCGATGTGCGGGCGCGCGATGTCGTCCTCGTCCTGGCCCAGAGCGTGCAAAAAGCTGCGCGTGGTGGCGCGGATGGTGCCTTCGACGAGCGTGGCGGAGCGGAATTTGCGGGGTGTTTTGTCGTTGCTCATGGTGTGGGTGCCGCTTCAGCCGGCATTGAGGTGCAGGCCGTTGTCCATCTGGATGACTTCGCCCGTCATGCCGGGCGCACGTTCGGTCAGGAAGCAGGCCAGCGCGGCGACCTCTTCCGGTTGTGACACGCGTTGCAGCACCGAGGCGGCCGTCTGCGTCTGCACCACCTCGGCATGGCGCACGGCATCCAGTACGCGGCTGGGCAGGCCGCCTTCGACAAAACCGGGGGCAATGGCGTTAACGCGGATCTGGGGTGCCAGCGCACGCGCCAGCGACAGGGTGAGCGTGTTGACGGCACCCTTGGAGGCGGCGTAGGCCATGGACGAGCCGCGCCCGATGGTGCCGCCGATGGACGAGATGTTGACCACACTGCCGTGGCCCGACGCTTTGAGAGCCGGGACGCAGGCACGCGTCATGCGGTACAGGCCGACGGTGTTGACGTCGTAGGTGCGCTGGAACTCTTCCGGCGTGAGGGCGTCGAGGTCGGTGTGCGGTATGAAGCGGGTGGTGCCGGCGCAGTTGATCAGCGCATCGATGCGGCCGAAGCGTTGCAGCGCCGCCTGGCTGAAGGCCTGACAACTTGCTTCGCTGGTGACATCGAGCCGCTGCACCAGGGTGCTCGCCCCCAGGGCTTCGCAGTTGGTCGCCACGTCCAACACGTGCACATGGGTGGCGTCATCCAGGTAACTCAAGCCCAACTGCCAGCCGTGCGCCGCAAACTCGCGCGCGCAGGCCGCGCCGATGCCGGTGGCCGCACCGGTGATGAGGCAGACGCGTTTGGCTTCCATCGGGGTCAGTAGGTTTTGTCGCCGGCGGCAAGCGGTTGGAGGTTGGTCTTGAAGACCGAGGCCAGCGCGCTGGTCTGGCGCACCAGGATCTGCGTGTCCAGGCCGACGGCCACGAAGCTGGCGCCCAGCGCCAGGTAGTGGCGCGCCAGTGTTTCGTCACTGACCAGGATGCCGGCGGCCTTGCCGCTCTTGACGATGCGGCGGATGGCGTCGTCGATGGCCTGTTGCACTTCCGGGTGCTGGGCATTGCCCACGTGGCCGAGCGAGGCCGACAGATCGGCCGGACCGATGAAGACCCCATCCACGCCCGGTGTGGCGGCGATCGCCTCCAGGTTGTCCAGCCCGGCTTTGGTTTCCACCTGCACCAGCAGGCAGACCTGGGCGTTGGCCTCTTTGGCGTAGTTGGGGTAACGGCCCCAGCGCGAGGCGCGCACACCCGCCATGCCGCGGATGCCGCCCTGGCCGTCGTCCTGCGGGTAGCGCATGGCGCGCACCAGCGCGGCGGCCTGCTCGGCCATGTCCACCATCGGCACCAGCAGGGTCTGGAAACCCAGGTCAAGGAACTGCTTGATCAGTGCGGTGCCGGCCTCACCATGGCCCAGCGGCACACGGCCGATGGCGTGTGTGCTGGGGTAAGCCGCCACGGCTTGCAGTTGCGCCAGCAGCGTGGTGAGCGTGTTGGGTGAATGCTCGCCATCGAGCAGCAGCCAGTCGAAGCCGGCACCGGCGCAGATCTCGGTGCTGATCGGGTTGGCCAGGTTCACCCACAGGCCGATCTGGGCCTGTTTGCTGGCGATGGCTTGTTTGAAAAGATTGGTCGGTGTTTTCATGAGGTGTCAGATAAAACGAAATTTGAGTTGGCCAAGCGGACCATAGTCTGCCTCGAACCGATCGCCGGCCTGGCCGGGCACCGGGCGCGTGAAGGAGCCGGCCAGCACGATCTGTCCCGCTTGCAGGCTTTCGCCCCAGGGTGCCAGCTTGTTGGCCAGCCAGGCGATGCCGATGGCCGGGTGGCCCTGCACGCCGGCGGCCAGGCCCGTCTCTTCCACCACGCCGTTCTGGCGCAGGATGGCGCCGACCCAGGGCATGTCCACGTCGGTGGGCTTGGCGCGCGCGGCACCGACCACGATGCCGGCATTGGCGGCGTTGTCGCTGATGGTGTCGAACACCTTGCGCATCACCTTGCTGTGGCGGTCAAACTGCTCGATGCGCGCGTCGATGATCTCGATCGCCGGCGTCACGTAGTCGGTGGCGGCCAGCACCTGCTCCAGCGTGACGTTCGGCCCTTTAAGCGGCGCCTTCAGCACGAAGGCCAGCTCCACTTCCACCCGCGGCGCGATGAAGCGTTGAACGGGAATGTCCAGCACCTGGCCTGGTGTGCAGGTGAACAGCATGGAATCCAGCAGGGTGCCGTAGTCGGGTTCGTCGATCTGGCTTGACTGCTGCATGGCGCGCGAGGTCAGGCCGATCTTGTGGCCAATGACTTTGCGCCCCTGCGCCAGTTGCAACGCGACCCAGGCGCGGCTGACGCGGTAGCCGTCCTCGACCGTCATACCGGCAAAGCGCTTGGAGAAGTGCTCCAGTTGCGTGCGCGTGTCCTGCGCCTGTTGCAGCTCGGCGGCCAGTTGTTGTGTGAGTTCCGGGGTGAACATGCGATGTGGGCTCAATGAGGAAACAGCGGATGGATGTTGCTGTGTTTGGCGTTGTAGACCTCGGCGCCTTCGTCGATCTGCAGCGTGATGCCGAGGTGGCGTTTTGAAAATATCGGATCGAAATGGGCCTTGGTCCTCGCCAACAAAGCGTCTCCCGCTCTTGTTTTGATAGCGTCCGAGCGGCCGTAACCCATGCGCAGGTTCAGGTAGACGAAGGCATAGTCGTGTCGGCTGTCGGCTACCGCGTAGTGCGGCGCCGGGTAGGCCAGCACGCGCGTGCCGCCGGTGGGGAAGACCGGTTCGCCGGTTTCATCGCGTTGCTGCACCATGGTGTCGGCCAGGTCGCGGCACAACGCCGTTATGTCAGTTTCCTTCTCGAGATTGGCGGTGTAGAGGATGACAAGGTGCGGCATCGTGATGTCCTTAGAGTCTCGGGAAGGCGCGGTAGCCGCTGGCGCTGCTGGCTTGTGCGGCCGGAATGGCCTGGCCGCTTTGCGGCGTGACCGGGAACACGGCATTGAGCTGGCCGGTGCCGGAAGCGCCGAAGTAGGGTGTGACGATCTCGGCACGGCCGTCGTAGTCGGACCAGCCCAGGGCACCCAGCAGCATCGCGGTGTCGTGCATGAAGCCCTCGCCATGGCCCTTGCTGGCGTACTCGGGCAGCATGTCGCAAAAGGTTGCCCAGTCGCCGGCCTGCCACAGGCGCAGCACGTCGCGGTCCATGTGCTCCAGCAGCGGGCTCCAGATCTTGAACGCATACTCCGGCGCTAGGCCGTTCTGCGCAAAGCGGTGGCTCAAGGAGCCGCTGGCAAAAAACGCCACCGTGCCGTCGTAGTGCTCCTCCACCGCGCGACGCATGGCCCAACCCAGGCGCGCGCTGTCGGCCAGGTAATGCACCTGGCACAGCGCTGAGACCGAGATCACCTTGAAGTGCTGGTCGGCGTTCATGTAGCGCATCGGCACCAGCGTGCCGTACTCGGGCGCCAGCGTGGTGGCCGGGTGGGCCAGGGTCTCGACGCCGTGCTCGTTGCACACGCGCGCCAGCAACTGGCCGAGTGCCGGATTGCCGGGGAACTCGTAGGCGAGGTTGCTGATGAAGTGCGGTAGCTCGTTGCTGGTGTACAGGCCCTTGAAATGCGGCGCGCAATTGACGTGGTAGTTGGCGTTGACCAGCCAGTGCGTGTCGAACACCACGATGGTGTCCACGCCCAGTTCGCGGCAACGCCGGCCGATTTCCTTGTGGCCGTCGATGGCGTCCTGCCGTGTGCCCTGACGCGGGCCGGGCAGCTCGCTCAGGTACATCGAGGGCACGTGGGTGATCTTGGCGGCAAGAGCTAATTTACCCATGGCGTGGTCTCCGTGTGGGGTCAGCCTTCGAGCGTGATGCGGGCCTGGCGGATCACCTGGGCATAGCGCGCGATCTCGCTCTGGATGAAGGCAGCGAACTGCTCCGGCGAGCCGGGCTGGGCGGCGATGCCGCCCTTGGCGAAGGCTTCCTTCACGCTGGCAGCGTCCATGGCGCGCTGCACGTCGGCGTTGAGGCGCTGGACCACGGCGTTCGGCGTGCCAGCCGGGGCCAGCAGGCCGTTCCAGGAATTCGATTGCACCGGCACGCCCTGTTCGGCCAGCGTGGGCAATTGCGGGGCGTAGACGGAGCGCTGGGCCGTGGCCATGCCCAGCGCCACCAGCTTGCCGCTTTGCACGTGGCCGCGGAACTCGGGCCAATTGCCAAACATCAGCGTCACCTGGCCACCCAGCAGGTCGTTGAGCGCCGGGGCCTGGCCCTTGTAGGGCACATGCACCAGGTCCAGACCCATTTGGGCCTTGAGCATCTCGCCGGCCAGGTGGGCCGAGGTGCCGTTGCCAAACGATGCATAGCTCAGCGTGCCGGGCTGTTCGCGCGAGACGCGGGCCAGGTCGGCCAGCGTGCGGATGCCGCTGCTTGAGTGGGTACACAGCACGTGTTCCGACAGGCCCATGAGCGCAACCGGGCGCAGGTCCTTCAGGCTGTCGTAGGGCAGGTTCTTCACCAGTGTGTGGTTGACGCAGAAGCTGTTGGCCACGCAGACCAGGGTGTGGCCATCGGGCGTGGCTTTGGCCGCGGCGTCAACGCCGATCACCGTGCCGGCACCGGGCTTGTTGTCCACCACCACGGGCTGGCCCAGCGTCTTGCCCAGCTCCGTGGCCACCAGCCGGCTCACGTGGTCCGTGGTGCCGCCGGGCGGGAAGGGCACGATCAGGCGCAGGGGACGGGCGAGCCATGATTGCGCATGGGCGGCGAAGGGCAGGGCCGCGAGTGCGGCCGCCTGGGTGAGCAGGTGACGACGCAGCATGGTCAGACGCCCCAATGCGGGATGTGATGGGAACCCATCGAGACCGCCACGTTCTTCGGCTCCAGGAACACCTCGTAGCTCCAGGTGCCGCCTTCGCGCCCGGTGCCGCTGGCCTTGGTGCCGCCAAAGGGCTGGCGCAGGTCGCGTACGTTCTGGCTGTTGACGAAGCACATGCCGGCCTCGATGGCGGCCGCCACCCGGTGCGCGCGCCCCAGGTTCTCGCTCCAGACGTAGCTGCTCAAGCCGTACTGGATGTCGTTGGCTTTGCTGATGGCGTCCGCCTCGTCCTTGAACGGAATCAGGCAAGCGACCGGGCCGAAGATCTCTTCCTGCGCGATGCGCATGCGGTTATCCACATCGGCAAATACCGTGGGCCAGACGTAATTGCCATGCTTCACGCGCTCGGGCAGTGCCGGGGCATAGCTGGGGCGATCCAACCCGCCGCACAGCAGGGTCGCGCCCTCCTTGGGGCCAAGCTCGATGTAGCTGCGCACCTTGGACAGGTGGTTTTTGCTGATCATGGGGCCGATGATGGTGCTCTCGTCCTGCGGGTCACCCACGGTGATGCGCTTGGCGCGTTCGGTGAACTTCTGCACGAAGTCGGCGTAGATGCTCTGCTGCACCAGGATGCGGCTGCCGGCCGTGCAGCGCTCGCCGTTGTTGGAGAAGATCATGAACACCGCGGCATCCAGCGCGCGGTCCAGGTCGGCATCGTCGAAGACCACGAACGGGCTCTTGCCGCCCAACTCCATGCTGAACTTCTTCAGGCCGGCGCTCTTGACGATGTGGTTGCCGGTGGCGGTGGAGCCGGTGAAGGAGATGGCGCGCACGTCGGGGTGGGCGCACAGCGGTTCGCCGGCCTCCTTGCCGTAACCCTGCACGACGTTGAGCACGCCAGGGGGAATGCCGGCCTCCAGCGCCAGCTCACCCAGGCGCGCGGCAGTCAGCGGCGAGAGTTCGCTCATCTTGAGCACGGCGGTGTTGCCGAAGGCGAGGCACGGCGCCACCTTCCAGGTGGAGGTCATGAATGGCACATTCCACGGCGAGATCAGCGCGCAGACGCCGACCGGGTGGAACAGCGTGTAGTTCAGGTGGGTCGGCGTCGGGTAGGTGTGGCCGTCCACGCGTGTGCACATTTCGGCGAAGTAATGGAAGTTGTCGCCAGAACGCGGGATCAGTTGCTTGGCCGTTTGCGCGATCACCTGGCCGGTGTCGTCGGTCTCGGTGCGGGCAATCTCGGGCACGTGCGCGGTGATCAGATCGCCGAGCTTGCGCATCAGTTTGGCGCGCTCGGGCGCCGGCAGGCCGGCCCATTTCGGGAACGCGTCCTTGGCCGCTGCCACGGCGGCATGCACTTCGGCGGCACCGCCGGCGGCGACTTCGGCCAGCACCTCTTGCGTGGCCGGATTGACGGTTTCGAAGTAGTCGGTGCCGGCGACCGGCTTGCCGTCGATGAGGTGGTTGATGACGGTGTTCATGGGGTGCGAATGGTGTTGACGAGGGCGCCGATGTTTTCGATTTCGGTGACGACCACATCACCCGGCCGGCAGTCAACGATGCCGTCGGGCGTGCCGGTCAGGATCAGGTCGCCGGGGTTCAAGGTCATGAAGCTGCTGAAGTACTCGATCAGGTAGGGCACGTCGAAGATCATGTCGCGCGTGTGGCCGGCCTGCGTGACCTTGCCGTTCACCGTGGTCTGCAGCGCCAGGTTCATCGGGTTCGGCACATCCGCGGTATCGACCCGCCAGGGGCCCAGCGGTGTGCAGGTGTCGCGGTTTTTTACGCGCAGGTTGGGGCGGTACCAGTTCTCCAGGTAGTCGCGGATCGCGTAGTCGTTGGCCACGGTGTAGCCGGCCACAAAGTCATAGGCATCGTCACGCTTGACCTTCTTCGCTGCCTTGCCGATCACCACAGCCAGTTCGCACTCGTAGTGCATGTAGTCCACACCGACCGGCCGCACGGTCTGCGCGCGGTGGCCGATCAGCGAGCCTTCACCCTTGATGAAGACCAGCGGCTCCTCGGGGGCCTTGAAGGCGAGTTCTTTCGCATGATCGGCATAGTTCAGGCCCAAAGCCAGCACGGTGCGCGGCCAGGGCACGGGGGCCAGCGGCGGCAGCCAGGTCACGGCATCGAAGTCGACGAAGCGACCATCGGCCAACAACAGACGGCCATGGCTTTCGGTGGCATCGTGAATCGCCCCGTCATAGGCCACGCGGGCGTGTTTCATGGGTTTTCCTCCGCCAGCGTGTTCGTCAGCACACCCAGTGCGTCCAGGCCGGCCGCGCGGATCTCGATGCGCTGGCCTGCATGGGCCAGTGGCCGGTGAGCACCCAGGCCCAGCAGCAGCACGTCGCCGTGGCGCAAGGTCATGAACGCGCTGACGTCGGCGATCAACTGCGCCGCCGGGCGCAGCATCTGCCCCAGATCCACGGTCTGCTGCAGGTGGCCATCGATGCGCACCTCCAGCCGCAGCCGGTTCGGGTCGCCTACCTCGGTCGGCGTCGCGCAGCGCGGCCCAATGCCGAGGAAGCCATCGAGGTTCTTGTACTTGACGGGGGGGCGGTAGTAGCTGGTGTGCGGCAGCGACAGGTCATTGACCAGGACGTAACCGGCCACGTGCTGCAGGGCTGACTGCGGACTCACCTGATGCGTGGGCGTGCCGATTACCAGCGCCAGGCTGGCGCCGATCTCGACCTGCGGTGTGCGCACGGGCACGGCAATGGCGGCACCGCAGGCGCTCCAGGTGTTGGCTGTTTTCACATAGAGCACAGGCGCTTTCGGCGCGGCTTTGTAGGGCGGCTCGCTCATCTGTCCGGCCCAGGCGGCCCATTCGTCTTGTGAATTGAGCAGCACGCCATAGACGGTGCCGGCGGCGAGCACGGGGCGCATGTTCATGCGGGCTCCTCCAGTGCAATCAGTTCGTCGAGCAGCGCATAGAGCAGACCCAGTTTTTCCTTGCCCAGGCCGCGTTCCAGACGCTGGTAGTGCGCCCCGATCGAGCGCGACAAGGTTTCGACCAGTTCCAGGCCTCTCGGCGTGGCACGTACCACGCTGCGCCGCTGGTCCGCCGGATCGCGTTCGCGTTGCACCAGCCCGTCGCGTTCCATGCGCGTCAGCACGCCGGTAAGGCTGGGGCCGAGGATGTAGGCCTCGCGTGCCACACGGCCGGTTTCCACCACGCCGTGCTCACCCAGCACACGCAGCACACGCCACTGCTGGTCGCTCAGGCCCTGCTCGCGCAGGCCGGGGCGGTAGTGCGTCATCACCGCTTCGCGCGCTTGCAGCAGCAGGCGCGGCAGGTTGCGGTGGCGAAAAGGGGTGGACATACGACAGGGCAGAGCGACAATTTATTTAACATGTTAAATGTCAGACGCACTTGACGCGCCCGGATTTACCCGATCTGTAAATTCATACAGTATTCGGGTACCATTCCCCGATGGCCAAGGAAAAAACCATCTACACCTGCAACGAGTGCGGCGGCACCAGCCCCAAGTGGCTGGGCAAGTGCCCGCACTGCAATGCCTGGAACACGCTGATCGAATCCGTGGCCGAGAGCGCGGCACCGGCCAAGAATCGCTTTGCCGCTTTGGCGAAGACGGCAGAAATCACCGCGCTGGCCGACATCGAAGCCACCGACGTGGATCGCACACCGACTGGCCAGGATGAGCTGGACCGCGTGTTGGGCGGCGGCATTGTCGAAGGCGGTGTGGTGTTGATCGGTGGTGATCCCGGCATCGGCAAGTCCACGCTGCTGCTGCAGGCGTTGGATGCGCTGCAGCGCGCCGGGCAGAAGACCTTGTATGTGACGGGCGAGGAAAGCGGTGCCCAGGTTGCGCTGCGCGCACGGCGCCTGGGGCTGGACGGCTCGCAGGTGCAGGTGCTGGCCGAGATCCAGCTGGAGAAGATTCTGGCCACACTGGAGACGCATCAGCCGGCGATCGCGGTGATCGACTCCATCCAGACCGTCTATTCCGAGCAGCTCACCTCCGCGCCGGGTTCGGTGGCGCAGGTGCGTGAGTGCGCCGCCCACCTGACGCGCGCCGCCAAGGCCAGCGGCACGGCCATCGTGCTGGTGGGTCATGTGACGAAGGAGGGCGCACTGGCCGGCCCGCGCGTGCTGGAGCACATGGTGGACACGGTGCTGTATTTCGAGGGTGACACGCACTCCAGTTTCCGTCTGATCCGCGCCATCAAGAACCGCTTCGGCGCGGTCAACGAGATCGGCGTCTTCGCCATGACGGAAAAGGGCCTTAAGGGCGTGACCAACCCGAGCGCCATCTTTCTGTCGCAACATGCGGAGCCCGTGCCTGGCAGTTGCGTCATGGTCACGCTCGAAGGCACACGGCCAATGCTGGTGGAGATTCAAGCCCTGGTGGACAGCGGTGGTCCGTCGCCGCGGCGCCTCTCCGTTGGCCTGGAGCGCGACCGGCTGGCCATGCTGTTGGCGGTGCTGCACCGCCATGCCGGTGTGGCCTGTATGGACCAGGATGTGTTCGTCAACGCCGTGGGCGGGGTGCGCATCACCGAGCCGGCGGCCGACCTGGCTGTAATGCTGGCCATCACCTCCAGCTTGCGTGGCAAGCCGCTGCCCAAGGGCTTCATCGCCTTTGGTGAAGTGGGGTTGGCGGGTGAGGTGCGGCCGGCGCCGCGCGGTCAGGAGCGCCTGAAGGAAGCCGCCAAGCTGGGCTTTTCCGTGGCGGTGGTGCCCAAGGCCAATGCGCCGAAGAAACCGATCGAAGGGTTGACCATCCACCCGGTGGAGCGGGTGGAAGAGGCCATGGAGGTGGTGCGCTCACTCACCTGAGATGAGCGCGGGGCAGACTCAGTCGCGAACGATGCTGTCGCCCGAGTTGCGAACCTTGTCACCGGTGAACAGGCCGGGGTCCTGGCTGAATTCGAAGCTGCGGCGGCTGCCGTCGCCGTACTGCACGTGGACCGTCCACACTTTGTGCGTGCGCACCTTCTCTTCGATCTTTTTGCCGGCATAAGCACCACCCACGGCGCCGGCGATTGTGGCAAGGTCCTTGCCGGCACCTTGGCCAACCTGCTGGCCCAACAGCGCGCCCGCGACACCGCCACCGATCACGCCAAGAGCGCTGCCTTCGCCTTGTTTTTCCGTCACGTTGACCGACACCACCTTGCCGCAATCGGGGCAGCTCGGCTGGCTGACCGGGGCGACCGCCCGGGTCGGTGCGGGGCTGGCCACCGACATGCGGGCCTTGGCCTCGGTCAAGGCCTTGTCGTACTCGGTCTTGGCATCGCGTCGGCACTGTAGCCGGGCATTGGATGAGGTCTCGTCAGCACAAAGTTTCAGGTCGCTGTTGTAGCGGGTCTTGGCGGCTTGGGTGTCTGCCGTATATTGGGCCTTGGGGCTCAAGGTCGTCTGGGCGGCGGCACCGAAAGAGGATGCCAGCGCAACAGCACAGGCCAAGGTGAGGGTTTGCATTTTCATGGGGTGACTCCTGAAACTGGAATTTAGGATTTGAGGATAGTCCTTGCTGACGCAAAGACCAAGCAGGGAACGTGGGTGGATTGACATTGATCAAGCAAGAGCAGGGCATTGTTCGCACAATCAAAAGGTTCTTCAACAAAGGCGCTCCCATGAACTGGCTGCGAAAAATCCCTGGCTCCCAGCGGGCCGCCACAGGCTTGGAGTGGGCCATCTGGCGCAAGCTGCCGCTGTTTTTTGCGGTGGGCACGGTGCTGCCCTTGGCCGCCTTGGCCGTGCTGCACTGGCAGGTGGATGTTTCGACGCCGGCCGGCGAGCGCTGGCTGCAAATGGCGGATTACATGGTTGTCGGGGTGGTGCTGTTTCATTGGACCGCTGTGGTGACAGTGGGTATTGGCTGCGTCATCGTGATGGTGATGAAGGGGCCGGCCTATGCCGCCGACAGCTACGCGGTGTCGCACAGCGAGCGACCGCGAAGTACCGGGCCGGACGACAAGGCCTAGCCACTCACCGGCTTCGCTGGAGGCCAGGCCTCGTTAAGAAAAGCTTAATCCGGGCTACCTACGATGGCATCCATGGAGGTTCCATGGATCACTTGACATCGTGGGTACGTATCGGGCTTTGGGCTGCTTTGATGCTGAGCCCGTTGGCCTACGCGGCGACACCCGCCGAGCAATTGGCGGCCTACACCGCGCAGGCGGGTGCTGCCGCCCAGCCGCAACGCGGCCAGCAATTCTTCATCAGCCGGCATGGCAAGGACTGGAGCTGTGCCTCCTGCCATACCGACACGGCCAGCGCCGAGGGCAAGCACGCCAGCACCGGCAAGCCGATCGCGCCGCTGGCGCCGGCCTTCAATCCGGATCGTTTCACCGACGCCGCCAAGACCGAGAAGTGGTTTCGACGCAACTGCAATGACGTGCTGGGACGCGTCTGCACACCGGGGGAAAAGGCCGATGTGCTGTCCTGGTTGTTGACGCTCAAGCGTTGAGCCATGGACCCACGCAACCGAAGGACCCGTATGACACATTTCAGCATCAAACCGCTTGCACTGACGGCACTGCTGCTGGGGTGCGGCGCTGCCGTGCACGCGGACTCTGGGCGGACCAACACGCCGCTGCTGCCCAAGTACCAGCAGGAGTGCGCGGCCTGCCATATTGCCTACCCGCCCGGCATGCTGCCCGCGGCCTCATGGCGGCGTCAGATGAGCACACTCGACAAACACTACGGCACCGATGCCTCTCTGGATGAGGCCAGTGTGCGCGACATCGGTACCTGGTTGCAGGCCAACGCCGGCACCTACAAACGCGTGAGCGAAGAACCGTCGCAAGACCGCATCAGCCAATCTGCCTGGTTTGTTCGCAAGCACCGCGAGGTGGCGCCGCAAATCTGGAAGCAGGCCGCCGTCAAGAGTGCAGCCAACTGCGCCGCGTGCCACACGCGTGCGGACCGGGGCAGTTTCCGCGAATCCGAAATCACTTTCCCCCAAGGCCTGGATGCGCGCTTTCGCCGCAATTGGCCGGATTGAACCTGAAAGAACACCATGAACGCGAGTACCTCACTGGACACATCGGCGGCCTCAAGCCGCCCCATGACACAACGGACGCGCCGGGTGGTGGATGCCCCCACCCGCGTGTTCCACTGGCTGTTTGCCCTGAGTTTTCTCGGGGCCTATCTCACGGCAGATGGCGAGCGCTGGCGGCTCTTGCATGTCACGCTGGGCTATACCATGGCCGGGCTGCTGGGCTTTCGCGTGATCTACGGACTGCTGGGTCCGCGACAGGCGCGCCTGTCGCTGCTGCTGCGCAAACTCGCAGGCGGGCCACAGTGGGTGCGCTCGGCGCTGTCGGCGGCACGGAGCGAATCGGCCGGTCCGCTGAACTGGCGCCAAGGCCAGTACCTGTTGATGGCCCTGGCGGTGGTGAGCTTGCTGGCATTGGTGTTGCCGCTCACCTTGTCCGGTTATGCCACCTACAACGAGTGGGGTGGCGACTGGTTGGAGGAATTGCACGAGTTCGTGGGCAACACCTTCCTGTTTATGGTGCTGGGGCATTTGGCCTTGATCGCCGGCCTGAGCGTGCTGCGCCGGAAGAACCTGGCCATGAACATGGTGAGCGGCCGGGTGGAAGGCGCCGGTCCCGACCTGGTGCAGCGCAACCACGGGCTGCTGGCCATGCTGCTTTTGGCCGCTGTGCTGGCTTTCTGGGCGTGGGAGTGGCAACAGTCACCCAAGGGCCTGGTGCCGGTCCAGGCCTGGAGTGGTACATCAACCCACAACGTCAATGCCAAAGATGACGATTGAGGGCGTGGCCCCGCACAATGCAAAAATAGCGTTTCATTGAACAACTGCGGAGGCATGGGATGCGAATCCTGCTGGCGGAAGACGATGCCATGCTGGGCGATGGCTTGCGAGCCGGCCTGCGGCAGTTGGGCTTTCAGGTCGATTGGGTGCGTGACGGCGAAGCCGCCGAGCGGGAACTGGCTTCCGGTGCGTACGCGGCGGGTGTGCTGGACCTCGGCTTGCCGCGCAAGGACGGGCTGGATGTGCTGCAGGCCTTGCGCGCGCGCCGGGTGGCCACGCCGGTGCTGGTGCTGACCGCGCGCGATGCCGTACCCGACCGCATCCGCGGTCTGGATCTGGGCGCGGATGACTATGTGATCAAGCCGGTCGACTTGCATGAGCTGGGGGCCCGGCTGCGTTCGCTGGTGCGTCGCGCGCACGGCCAGATGCAAGACAGTTTGCGCTGCGGCGAGGTGTTGCTGGAGCCGGCGGCGCGCCAGGTCAGCCTGAGTGGCCAGACCGTGGCCCTGTCGACGCGCGAATTCGATTTGCTGCATGCACTGATGCGCAATGCGGGCCGCGTCATGTCCCGCGAACAGCTGGAGGAGCAGCTTTACAGCTGGGGCCATGAGGTGGACAGCAACGCAGTCGAGGTCCACATCCACCACCTGCGCCGCAAGCTGCAACCGGACCTGATCCAGACCGTGCGGGGCGTGGGCTACGTCGTGCTGCGCGACCCGGAGGCGGCATGACCTTGCGGCCCTCTCTCCATTCCCTGCAGGCACGCCTATTGGTGTTGGTGCTGGGGTTTGCTGCTGTGGTGTGGCTGGCCGCGGCCGTGCTGATCTGGCGTGATGCGCGCCATGAACTCGATGAGTTGCTGGATGGCCATCTGGCCCAGGCGGCTGCCTTGCTGGTGGTGCAGCAGGCGGCGTACCACGATGACGACAAGGTGGCCGATGCGCCTTCGCTGCACAAGTATGCGCCGCGCGTGATCTTCCAGGTGTTCCACGAAGGCGAGCTGGTGCAGCGCTCCGCCCAGGCCGGTGCCGGGCCGCTGAGCGAGACCGAGCGCGGATTTTCCACCGTGCGCCTGGCCGACGGTTCCGAATGGCGGGTGTTCGCGACCCAGGGGGCCGAGCGCGACGTGCAGGTGTTCGTGGGCGAACAGATGGCGTCGCGCAGCGCGATCCTGCGCGCCGTGCTGCGCAGTGTGTTGCTGCCGCTGATGTTCGCCCTGCCCTTGCTGGCGCTGGCCGGCTGGCTGGCCGTCCGGCGCGGCCTGCTGCCGCTGCGGCATCTCAGCGAGGTGCTGGGCCAGAGGCGGCCCGAGGCGCTGGAGCCGTTGGTGCTCCAGGATGTACCCGCTGAAATGCAGCCACTCGTTCAGGCGCTCAATGGCCTGTTCGGGCGCATTGAGCGCATGCTGGAGTCGGAACGCCGTTTCACGGCGGATGCAGCCCATGAGCTGCGTACACCGATTGCCGCCATCCGGGCTCAGGCCCAGGTGGCCTTGGGCGCTGGCGCCGATGCCGAACAACGCCAGCAGGCCCTGCAGACCACGCTGGCCGGCTGCGACCGTGCGACCCATCTGGTCGAACAGTTGCTGACGCTGGCGCGGCTGGAGGCAACACCGGCTGGTGCGACCGATCTGGTGGATCTGACAGGGCTGGCCCGTCGTGTTCTGGCGGAACTGGCGCCGGCCGCCCTGGCGCGCCATCAACAGCTCGAACTCGATGCGGGCGAGCCATGCCGGGTGGCGGGCAGCGAGCTGTTGCTGGGTGTGCTGTTGCGCAATCTGGTTGACAACGCCATGCGTTACAGCCCGGACGGCGCCACGGTCCAGGTGCGCGTGGCGCTTGAGAAAGGGCAGCCGCTTTTGCAGGTGGAAGACAGCGGTGCCGGCATGACGGCGCCGGAGATGGCGCGGCTGGGCGAGCGGTTTTACCGGGTGCCAGGCCATGCGCAGCCGGGCAGCGGCCTGGGCTGGTCCATCGTCAGACGCATTGCCCAGGTGTGTGGTGCCCAGGTCCAGACGGCGGTTTCGGCCCGATGGGGCGGGCTGGCTGTCTCGGTGTCCTGGCCGGCGCCCGCGCAGAGCCGGGGTGACTGACGCCCTAGTGCGTCAAAATCGGGGGTATGCAATTCCAGAAAATCTTTGTGCCGATCGCCAGCGTGGTGCTGGTCGTCGTGGCGTACCGGGCGTATGGTTGGGGCGGCGTGGCCATCGCCCTGGGGGCGTTGGTGATGTGGCTGCTGCTGCACTTCACCCGCATGATGCAGGTCCTCAAACGTGCCACCGACCGGCCAATCGGTTTTGTCGACAGTGCCGTCATGCTCAACGCCAAGCTCAAGCCCGGCGTCAACCTGTTGCATGTGGTGGCCATGACGCGCGCCTTGGGCGAATTGGTCAGCCCCAAGGACAGCCAGCCTGAGTTGTTTCGCTGGACCGACGCCTCCGAGTCCTTCGTGACCTGCGAATTCCGGCAGGGCAAGCTGGTGACCTGGGAGCTGGTCCGTCCGACACAGCCCGTGGATGCCACCACAACCACCCCGCCCGCACCCGCGCCGTAAAATCAACGTTTTTGCAAGTTCGCTTGCCTCGCCCTTCTAAGGAAAGTACCGATGAGTCCCCTACCTACCTCGATGTCCGACCGTGATGGAAAAATCTGGATGGATGGCCAGATGGTGGATTGGCGCGATGCCAAGATCCACGTGCTGACCCACACCTTGCACTACGGTTGCGGCGCTTTCGAGGGCGTGCGCGCCTACAACACCGTCAACGGCACGGCGATTTTCCGGCTGCAGGACCACACCGAGCGCCTGTTCAACAGCGCCAAGATCCTGCGCATGAAGATCCCGTTCACCCAGGAGCAGGTGAATGAAGCGCAGAAGGCGGTGGTGCGCGAGAACAAGCTGGAGAGCTGCTATCTGCGTCCGCTGACCTGGATCGGCGACAAGAAGTTGGGCGTTTCGCCCAAGGGCAACACCATTCACGTGATGGTGGCGGCCTGGGCCTGGGGCGCCTACCTCGGCGAAGACGGCATCACCAAGGGCATTCGCGTCAAGACCAGCAGCTACAACCGCCACCACGTCAACATCACGATGACGCAGGCCAAGGCGGTGAGCAACTACAGCAACTCCATCCTGGCCAATACCGAAGCCACCGATGACGGCTACGACGAGGCGCTGCTGCTGGATTCGGCCGGCTTCGTCTCCGAAGGCTCGGGCGAGAACGTGTTCATCATCAAGGGCGGCGTGGTCTACACCCCCGATCTGTCGGCCGGCGCGCTCAACGGCATCACCCGCAACACCGTGCTGCACATCTGCAAGGACCTGGGGCTGGAAGTGGTGCAAAAGCGCATCACGCGCGACGAGGTCTACATCGCCGATGAAGCCTTCTTCACCGGCACGGCGGCCGAAGTGACGCCGATCCGTGAGTTGGACCGCGTCGAGATTGGCACCGGCAGCCGCGGCCCGATCACGGAGAAGATCCAGAACGCGTTCTTTGACATCGTCAATGGCCGCAATCCGAAATACGCCCACTGGTTGACGAAGGTTTAACACCCCCAGGCTGCGCGCACTTCGTGTCGCTGCGCCACCCCCCTTGCAGGGGGCAACGCCAGTAGACCGGCGGAGCCGGTTCCACGGCGTTTCGCGGTTAGGCCCCAAGATCGCGTCATTAGAAGTAGAAGCGAGGCATTTATGAGCAAGCAAACGGTTGAACTGCTGGCCAAGGATCTGAACCACCAGGGTGGGGTCTTCTGTCCCAACCCCCAGGCAGACATGAAGCTGTGGAGCAGCCACCCCAAGGTGTACCTGGACGTGGCGCGAACCGGCGAGGCCAAATGCCCCTATTGCGGCACGGTCTACAAGCTGAAAGCGGGTGAGCACTTCGGTGCAAGCCACTAACGCCCTCATCATCGCGCCCCAGTGGATTGGGGATGCTGTGATGACGGAGCCTCTGCTGCGTCGCCTGCACGCGCGCGGCGAGCGGCTCACGGTGGCGGCGCTGCCTTGGGTGGCGCCGGTCTACCGTGCGATGCCGCAGGTGGCGGAGGTCATCGAGTTGCCTTTTGCCCACGGCGGCCTGCAGCTCAAGGCGCGGCACGCGCTGGCGAGGCAAATGCAAGGCCGCTTCGACGTGGCCTATGTGCTGCCCAACTCGCTCAAGAGCGCCTTGCTGCCTTTTCTGGCCCGTATTCCGAAGCGCGTCGGTTATCTGGGCGAGGCGCGTGTCGGCCTGCTGACGCATCGGCTGAAAAATCCCCCGAAGCAGCAACGCCCGCCCATGGTGGCGTTCTACTCGGCGCTCAGCGGCGAGCCGGACGTGGCGGGCGACCGGCCGCACTTGCGGGTCGAAGCCGCCCGTTGCGATGCCGTGCTGGATCGGCTGGGTTTGTCGCGCGACGCGTACTACGTTTTCGTGCCGGGCGCCGAGTACGGCCCGGCCAAGCGCTGGCCCGCGGCCCGCTTCGCCGAACTGGCGCAACGGCTCGAGCTGCCGGTGCTGCTGCTCGGTTCGGGCAAGGAGGCGGCACTGGGCGACGCGATCATCCAGCTGGCCCATACCGGTCAGCGTCAGAACGGCCGCAATCTGGCCGGCAGCACGGATTTGCTGGACGCCTTTTGTCTCATCGCAGCAGCCAAGGCCATGGTGAGCAACGACACCGGCCTCATGCATGTGGCGGCAGCGCTGGACGTGCCGCAAGTGGCCCTTTTCGGTTCGAGCAGCCCGCTGCACACGCCGCCCCTGAGCGACCAGGCGCGGGTGATCTGGCTCAAGAACGACCCAACTTACCAGCCGCCGCTGGACTGCGCGCCCTGTTTCCAGCGTGAGTGTCCGCTGGGCCATCTGCGCTGTTTGAACGACATCACCGCCGATCGGGTGCTGCAGGTTTTGTAGCCAGGTCCTGACCGCCAACGCCAGGCAAAAAAAAGCCACCTGGAAGGGTGGCTTTGAAAAGTCCTCGAAAGGACGTCGTTGGGATTCTTTGATTCCGGATTGGCCTGCTGCTCTGAAGGCGGCATGGTCTGCGGAATCTTTCGTATGACTGTGACAGCAGTTGGATGCAACTTTACCGAGTCAGAACGAGTTGGGATATCCCACAAATGGGGGATATGGCCCCGGTTTTGTCCAAAAATGCGACATTCAGCCTTTCCGGGCAGCGGCTGCGGGCGGACTTTGGCGGTGAGGTCCCGTTTGGGGCTCAGGCGGTGGCAGGCAGCTCGACCACAAAACAGGCACCGCCGCCGGGGCACTCTTCACAATGCACGCTGCCGCCATGGCGCGTGGTGATGGATTTGACCAGGGCCAGACCCAAGCCCACGCCGCCGTCGCGCTCGGACGCGCCGGGCAGGCGGTAAAAGGGCTCGAAAATGCGTTCCCGTTGCGCGGGGGGCACGCCGGGGCCGCGGTCACAGACGCGGATCATGACGCGCTGGCCGTTGGGCTGCAGGCTCAGGCTGATGTCGCCCGCGGCGTGGCGGCGCGCGTTTTCCAGCAGGTTGCGCACCACCCGACGCAGCAGTTTGGCCACACCTGGTACCAGCAGACTGGTGCAACCGGCCGGAACATCGAATTCGGCACCGGTTTGCGCGCATTCTTCGGCGCACAGACCGACCAGGTCCACCGATTCCAGCGTGCCGATGTCGATCGGGCTGGCTTCAAGCCGGCTGGCCAGCAGGATCTCGTCGATCAGCTGATCGAGTTCGTGGATATTGCGGGCGATTTCCTCGCGTGCCGTGGCACTGGAGTGTTCGCCCATGAGCTCCAGGCCCATGCGGATGCGCGTCAGTGGCGAGCGCAGTTCGTGTGAAGCGTTGGCCAGCAATGCCTTTTGTGACTGCAGCAAAGCCTGCACGCGTGCGGCCGCAACGTTGAAACGCTGGGCCAGGAAGGCGACTTCGTCGCGCCCGTCTTCCGGCAAACGGCGCGTCAGATCACCTTCGCCCCAGCGCTCCACGCCCTGCTGCAGTGCTTCGAGCCGTTTGGTCAGGCGCCGCACGATGGGATAGGCCCCAAGGGCGACGGCCAGCGCCACCAGTCCGAGTAACCAGACGAAATCAAACGGCGGGCGCCACCAGGGCGGCGCCATCATCGGAGGCGGCCGGTTGGGCCGCGGCAATTGCACGAACAGGGTCTGCCCATCGCGGGTCGGCACCTCGAACTCAAAACCCTGGCCGGGCAGACGACCCGGACGCACCACGGCCTGGCCGATGATGTCGCCGCTGGCGTTGCGCAACACGATCTCGCGCCCGGGGCGCTGGGCGCGCTCGCGATCGGCCTCCTGGCGCCAGAGCCAGCTGAACACCAGGGTCAGCATGACCACCGTGGCGACCACGGCCAGCCAGATGCGCAGGTACAGGCGTTGCGTCAGTGGCGTGCTCATCGGGGCTTGCACTCGGGCTTCAGTCTTGCTGGCGGGCAAAGACATAACCGACACCACGCACCGTGAGGATGCGTTTCGGATTTTTCGGATCGGCCTCGATGGCGGCACGGATACGACCCATGTGCACGTCGATCGAGCGATCAAAGGCTTCCAGTTCGCGCCCGCGCACCGCTTCCATGATCTGGTCGCGCGTCAGCACACGACCGGCCCGTTCGGCCAACGTCACCAGCAAGTCGAACTGGTAGGAGGTCAGTTCGCAGGCTTGCCCGTTGACCGTGACGGTCCTGGCATCGCGGTCGATGGTCAGCGAACCGAAATTCAGTTGACTGCCTGCCGGCGCGTCGTTGTCGCCGCGCCGGCGCAGGATGGCGCGGATACGGGCCAGCAACTCGCGCGGCTCGAACGGCTTGGGCAGGTAGTCATCGGCCCCCATCTCCAGGCCGATGATGCGGTCCATCGGGTCGCCCTTGGCGGTGAGCATCAGGATCGGAGTCTGCGCCAGCCCGCCCGGCAGGGCGCGGATGCGGCGACAGACTTCGAGCCCATCCATGTCGGGCAGCATCAGGTCAAGGATGATGAGCTGCGGCGGCGTCTCGTGGCTTTGCAGGCGAGCCAGGCCGGCGCTTGCGTCGGCCGCATGCGCCACCGCAAACCCCGATTGCGCGAGGTACTCGCTGACCATGCCCGCCAGGCGGGCATCGTCTTCGATCATCAGGAGATGCTGGCTCATGTGAGAAGTCTGTTTATGCAATGAACTCCATGATGATGCCTGGCCGTCAAATGCGCTTGAATCCGCGGTAAAGATAAGTAAATCGGAATCTTTAATCGCTATAAAAAATATAGCTGTTCACGCATATTTGACAAGGGTGTTAAGCCGATTTCATTCGGGATGCCAGCCAGACCAACAGCAGCACTGGCAAACCCAGCAAGGCGGTGGCCGTGAAGAAGTGGGTGTAGCCGAAGGCGTCCACGTAGTCGCCGGAAAAGCCGGCCACGAACTTGGGCAGCAGCAGCATCATGGAGCTGAACAGGGCGTACTGGGTGGCCGAGTAGCTGACATTGGTCAGGCTGGAGAGGTAGGCGATGAAGGCGGACGAAGCGATGCCGCTGGCCAGGTTGTCGGCCGAAATCACGGCGATCAGCGCCGTCACGTCATGGCCGCGCGAGCCGAGCCAGGCAAACAGCAGGTTGCTGGCGGCGCTGAGGATGGCGCCGAGCATGAGCACGCGCATCACCCCCAGGCGCATCGCCAGCGCGCCGCCGATGAAGGCGCCTGCCAGCGTCATGATGACGCCGTAGATCTTGGTGACCGCTGCCACCTCGTCCTTGGTGTAGCCCATGTCAACGTAGAACGGGTTGGCCATGATGCCCATCACCACATCACTGATGCGGTAGACCGCGATCAACGCCAGGATCAGCGCCGCCTGCCATTTGTAGCGGCGGATGAAGTCGGCAAACGGTTCGACCAGCGCGCTCCGCAGCCATTCGCCCAGGTTCTTGGCCGGGGGCAGTTCACGGCGCGCCGGCTCAGGCGAGAACAGCACGGTCAGCATGCCGGGCAGCATGCTGGCAGCCATGGCCAGGTAGGCCATCTGCCAGGCGGCGTTCTGGTAGGTGATGGCGCCCGCGACAGCGGGCGCCACTTCAGCGCGTGCCGCGATCCACAGCACGCCGGCGCCGGCCCAGATCATGGCCAGGCGGTAACCGGTCTGGTAGGCCGCAGCCAGCGCAGCCTGGCGTTCGGCGCCCGCCGATTCAATGCGGAAGGCGTCCAGCGCGATGTCCTGCGTGGCCGAGCCGACGGCCACCAGCAGCGCACACCACACCAAGGGCTCCAGCCCCAGGCGCGGGTCCTGCAGGGCCATGCCCGCCAAGCCAGCCATGATGACGGCTTGCGCCAGCAGCAGCCAGCTGCGGCGCAGGCCGAGCCAATGGGTCAGTCCCGGCAGCGGCAACCGGTCCACCAGCGGTGCCCACACCCACTTGAAGGCGTAGGCCAGCCCGACCCAGCTCAGGTAGCCGATGGTGCTGCGGTCGACACCGGCCTCGCGCAGGCGGAAGCTCAGGGTGCCCAGCACCAGCAGCAGCGGCAGGCCGGCAGAAAAACCCAGCACCAGCATGCGCAGGGTCGGTGCTTCGAGGTAGACACGCAGGGAGGCAAGCCAGGAGGTCTTGATTTGGCTGGTTTCAGCGGCATTTGAGCTCATGCGGGAATAATAAGCGCTGCCTTGCCCTCTCCTACCCATGTCGAAACGTGAACCTTTGAACTTATGGCGTCAACCCCGGCGCTGGCTGGTGTGCGGCCTGCTGCCGCTGGCCCTGCTCGCGCTGCCAGCGCTGGCGCGCGAGGGCGTGGAGGTGGGCAAGAACTCGGCCTTCAGCAAACTGGTGCCGGCCGAGGAGGTGGAGAGCAGCGCCGGACAGCAGTACAGCCAGTTGCTGGCGCAGGCACGTGCCAAGAATGCCCTGGCCCCGCGTGAGCACCCGCAACTGCAGCGCTTGCGCGCCATCGCCCGCAAAATCATTCCCCAGGCACTGGCCTGGAACCCGCGTGCCCGCGACTGGCAGTGGGAGGTCAATCTGATCGCATCGTCGCAGGTCAATGCCTTTTGCATGCCGGGCGGCAAGATCGCCTTCTACACCGGCATCCTCGACAAGCTTCAGCTCAGCGACGACGAGGTGGCCATGGTCATGGGCCATGAGGTGGCTCATGCCTTGCGCGAGCATGCGCGCGAGCGCATGGGCAAGAGTGCGGTCACGCATGGCGCGGCGCGCATCGGCGGCGTGCTGGCGGCCGGCATCTTCGGCATCGACCCGCGGTTGACGGACTCACTGGCGCGCGGCGGGGCCAACCTGCTGACGCTGGAGTTCAGCCGCGAAGACGAGTCGGAAGCCGATCTGGTGGGCATGGAACTGGCCGCACGCGCCGGCTATGACCCCCGCTCGGGCGTTACCTTGTGGCAGAAGATGAGTGCGGCCAACAAGGGCGGGCCGCCGCAATGGCTGTCCACCCACCCCTCGGGCAAGACGCGCATTGCCGACATCGAGAAAAACCTGCCCCGCGTGCTGCCGCTGTACGAGCGCGCGATAAAGTAACACCCCCGACTCTCGCCCACTGCGTGTGGCTCGTATCCCCCCTCAAGGGGGCGACGCCAGTGGCCCGGCGAAGCCGGTTCCACGGCGTCCTGCGCCTGAGCTACCCGGCCGTGCAAGGTGGCTTGGGTGACGCCGAGGGCTTAGGTTCCGCCGACAAACGGATTGGTCTTGCGTTCGCGGCCGAAGGTGCTCTCGGGGCCGTGGCCGGGAATGAACACGGTGTCGTCTCCCATCGGCCACAGGCGTTGCGTGATGCTGGCAATGAGCTGCTCGTGGTTGCCCTGCGGGAAGTCGGTGCGGCCGATTGAGCCGGCAAACAGCACGTCGCCCACAAATGCCCGTTGGATCTCCGGCGAATGAAATACCACATGGCCGGGCGTGTGGCCTGGGCAGTGACGCACCTGCAGCGTGCTGTGGCCGATGCTGACCGTGTCGCCGTCATGCAGCCAGCGCGTGGGCGTGAACGATTCGGCATGCGGCAGCCCGAAGCGCTGGCCTTGCATGGGCAGGCCGTCGATCCAGAACTGGTCACCCGGATGCGGCCCGATGATGGGCAGCCCCAGTTGTTGCGACAGCTCGGCCGTGCCGCCGGCGTGGTCGATGTGGGCGTGCGTCAACCAGATCTGCTCCAGCGTGACGCCCAGCTTCTGTACGGCATCGAGCAGCACATCGAGATCGCCGCCCGGATCGATGATGGCGGCCTTCATGGTCTCGTCGCACCAGACGATGGAGCAGTTCTGCTGGAAGGCGGTGACGGGGATGGTTTCGTAGTGGAGCATGGTGGCTGGATTCTGGGGTTTACCCTTTGAGCAAAGCACTATACATTCCGTAACAATCTCACGTTATGCTGTGCAGACAGCGCTATCGGTCATGGTGTCATTCTCGTCGCTCTCCCTTATTCAGGCTAGAAGTCGAACAAGCGCCAGACGCTTGCACCAAGCAACTCAAACAGGGACACGCAGGGAGTATTGATGCAGTCAACGGAGTCGACGATTTCGTCCGCCGACCAGGAGAAAAATAGGCGATTGGCACTGACCGGGGTGGTCGCCATGGCACTGCTCAGTTCCCTCTTGTGGGCCGGGGTGCTTGATGCCGATCTGCCGGTTAAGCATTTCCTGACGCTGCACACCACGCTGGAGGTGGCCTCCATCATCGTTGCCATGCTGGGCTTCGGCATTGCCTGGCATGCCTATTCGCAAGACCGCCCGGGCAATATCGCCTTGCTGGGTGCCGTGTTGTTCGGGACGGCGTTGCTCGATTTCGGCCATACCCTGTCGTATGCAGGCATGCCGGATCTGGTCACCCCTTCCGGCCCCGGCAAGGCCATCAGCTTCTGGCTGCCCGCGCGGTTCCTGGTGGCCGTGGGCCTGCTGGTCATTGCACTGCGGCCCTGGCAGCCCCTGAAAAATCGCTACACGCGCCATGCGCTCATGGGCGCGGTCCTGCTGTATGTGGCACTGATTTACTGGGTGATCCTGTTTCGTCCCGAGCAGGTGCCGGTGTTCTTCGCGCCCGGGCAGGGGCTGACGCCGCTCAAGGTCAAGGTCGAATACCTGCTGGTGGCGATCTACGGTACCGCGGCCTGGCTGTTCTACCGGCAGTCCCGCCGCAACGTGGGCTTCAACGCGGCCGATCTGTTTGCGGCGGCCGCCATTGCGGGGTTGTCCGAGCTGTTTTTCACGCGCTACGGCAGCGTGACCGACCTCGTCAATGCCTCCGGGCATGTCTACAAGATCGTCAGCTACTACTTCATTTACCGCGTGGTGTTCGTCGACAGCGTGCACCTGCCGTTTGATGCCTTGCACCAGGCCCTGAGCAAGGAGAAGGTAAGGGCGGCCGAGCAGCACTCCTTCGTGCGGACGCTGGACCTGCTGGAAGAGGCGGTGCTTGAACTCGATCGGCGCGGCCGCATTCTGAGTGCCAACAGCGGCTGGTGGTTGCTGGTGGGCACGGCGCCCATGGTCGACACCAGCTTGCTGGCCCATGTGCACGAGGAGGATCGCAGTGCTTTCGAGCTGCATCTGGTGGGGCTGGTGTCAGGGCAGAAGGACGAGTTCCGCGGCCGCTACCGCATCCAGACCCATGCCCGCCCCGAGCAATGGATGGAGTGCCGCTTTGTCGTCGAGCGCGACGACGATGGTGAAGTGACCGGCGCGCGCGGCGTGCTGCGCGACATCACCAAGAGCTATCTGCAGGAACGCCACATCACCTACATGGCGCTGCACGATGCGCTCACCAGCTTGCCCAACCGGGTGCTGCTGGAGGACCGCATCAAGCAGGCCATCCAGCAGGCCTCGCGCACCGGCAACCGCGTGGGGGTGTGTTTCATCGATCTCGATCACTTCAAGAACATCAACGATGCCTACGGCCACAAGGCGGGCGACGCCTTGCTGCTGACCTTGTCCCAGTTGCTGAAGGACTGCCTGCGCGACGGCGACACGTTGGCGCGCTGGGGCGGCGATGAGTTTGTGGTGCTGCTGCCGGACCTGACCACTGCCGATGCCGTGCGCCAAGTGGCGCAGAAAATGGTGGAGGCCATGCGCCAGACCGTGATGCTGGAGAGCCTGGCCATCAATGCCACCTTCAGCATGGGCATTGCGGTCTACCCGGATGACGAGAGCAGCGGTGACATCGACAGCCTGCTGGCGCAGGCCGACCGGGCCATGTTCTATGCCAAGTCGCAGGGGCGCAACAACTTTCAGCTGTTCGCCGACATGTCGAGCAAGGGGCTGGGCAAGAAGGAGCTCTACATCCAGACCCGACTGGCGCAGGCCATCCGGGACCAGCGCATTGCCGTCTGGTACCAGCCGCAAGTGGCAGCCAGCTCCCATGCCGATGGTCGCCAGCGCTTGATTGGTGTCGAGGCACTGGCGCGCTGGCATGACGCCGATTTGGGCTGGATTTCGCCCGGCAGCTTCATTCCGATGGCGGAAAACCTGGGCCTGATTGGCGAGCTTGGCCATCTGGTGCGACGCCAGGCGTTCGAGCAGTTCCGCGAGTGGCGCCAGACGCATCCCGACTTGACGCTGGCCATCAACATTTCCAAGCGGCAGCTGTTCGCTTCCGACTTCATGCTCGTGCTGTTGGCCGACGTGGAGCGCTACGAGCTCGACCCACGCAGCCTGGTGCTGGAGGTGACGGAATCCGTGGCACTGATGGATGTGGAGTTTGCCGAGGAGCGGCTGCGTCAGCTCTCCAACGCCGGCTTCACGCTGGCCATCGATGATTTCGGTACCGGTTATGCGTCGCTGTCGCAGTTGCATGAACTGCCGATCGGCGAATTGAAGATTGACATCTCGTTCGTGCGCCGTGTGCACACCACGGAGGGCTTGCGCATGGCGCAGGGCATCATCAGCCTGGCTCAGGCGCTGCGCTTGCGTACCGTGGCCGAAGGGGTGGAAGACGAGAACACGGCAAGCGTGCTGCGTGACCTGGGCGTGGATGTTCTGCAGGGTTACTTCTTCGCACGTCCTTGCCCCGCCAGCGAGATGTCAGCGCTGCCGCTGTTCGTGAACGGGGAAACGCTGGCCGACTGAAGCGGGTCAGAGCACGCTGTCGTAGTCGATCGTGATCGGCGCGTGGTCGGAAAACTTCTCGCCTTTGTAGATCGCCTCGCGACGGGCCCGTTCGGCCAGTGCCGGCGTGGCCAGGTGATAGTCCAGCCGCCAGCCCACGTTCTTGGCATAAGCCTGGCCGCGATTGCTCCACCAGGTGTAGGCGGCCTCGGTCGCGTCGGGCTGGAGTTGGCGGTAGACGTCCACCATGCCGCCTTCGCTCAACAGGCGCGTCATCCAGGCGCGCTCTTCGGGCAGGAAGCCCGAGTTCTTCAGGTTGCCCTTCCAGTTCTTGAGGTCGATCTCCTTGTGCGCGATGTTCACGTCGCCGCACAGGATGAACTCGCGCTCGCGCTTGAGCTGTTGGAGGTGGGGGTAGATTTCGTCCAGGAAGCGGAACTTGGCCTGCTGGCGCTCCTCGCCCGAAGAGCCGCTGGGGAAGTAGCAGCTGATGAGCGAGAGTTTGCGCTGCGGCGTGTCGAAACGCAGTTCGATGTAACGGCCTTCGGCGTCGAACTCGGGCGAACCGTAGCCGATGCGCACATCGCTCGGCTCGTGCCGGCTGTAGATGCCGACACCGGAATAGCCTTTTTTCTCGGCGAAGTGGAAGTGGCCGCGCAGGTTGGCCAGGCTTTCGAAGCGGCCGGCCACGTCGGCCGCCTGGGCCTTGACTTCCTGCACGCAAATACAATCGGGCTTGGTGGTGTCAAGCCAGGCTTCAAGCCCCTTGCTGGTGGCGGAACGAATGCCATTGAGGTTGAGGCTGCTTAATTTGAACAAGGAATTTCCCATGGCGAACGGTGTGGCAAGCGGTGAGGTCAAGCAGGCCGGGCAGGACAAGCTGGCCCAGGATTTTGTGCAGTTTGCCGTGGATTGCGGCGTGCTGCGTTTTGGCGAATTCAAGACCAAGGCGGGCCGTCTGTCGCCCTACTTTTTCAATGCGGGCCTGTTTGACGACGGCGCCAAGCTCGGGCGTCTGGCCGAATTCTATGCGCAGCGCGTGATCGCGTCCGGCATCGAGTTCGACATGATTTTCGGCCCGGCCTACAAGGGTATTCCGCTCGGCGCGGCGTTGGCGGTCGAGCTGGCGCGGCGCGGTCGCAACGTGCCTTTTGCCTACAACCGCAAGGAGGCCAAGGACCATGGTGAGGGCGGCACGCTGGTGGGGGCGCCGCTCAAGGGCCGGGTGCTGATCGTGGATGACGTGATGTCGGCCGGCACGGCGGCGCGCGAGTCGATTGCCATCATCGAGGCCGCCGGCGCCACGCCGCATGCGGTGGTGATTGCGCTGGACCGGCAGGAGATGGCCACGGAAAACGGCCAGGACGTGCCCTACAGCGCCGTGCAGTACGTGCGTGAGCGCCTCGGGCTGCAGGTTGGCGCCATCGCGAAGCTGGCGGATTTGCTGCAGTACCTGGAAGTCCACAGCAGCACCGGGCTGGCCACCGACCACCAGCGCGTGCTGGCTTACCGGCAGCGCTACGGCGTGAATGAAGGCTGAACATGGGTAGGGCTGCGGGCCATGCATTGATCAGTGCGGTGCTATTCAGCGCACTGGGGGATGGGTGGGCCCAGGCGCCGGCGCAGAACATCTATTCCTGCACGGACGGCCAAGGACGCAAGCGCACCGCCGATCGACCGATCGCGGAATGCGCGGATCGTGAGCAGCACCTGCTCAACCCCAGTGGCACCGTGCGTGCCACGGTCGGGCCGTCGCTCAATGCACAGGAGCGCGCCCAGCAAGAGCTTCGCCAGCGTCGGGAGGCCGAGGCGCAAGCCCGGCAGGTCGAGGCGGTGCGGCGCGAGCGGGCCTTGTTGTTGCGTTATCCGAATCAGGTGGCACACGACAAGGAGCGCGCCGAGGCACTGGCCCAGGTTGCCGTGGTGCAGCAGGTGGCGCGCAAGCGCGAGGCCGAACTGGTGCGCCAGCGCGAGGGCCTGCTGGCCGAACTGGAGTTCTATCAAAAGGATCCGGCCAAAGCACCACTGGCGCTGCGCCGGCAGCTGGATGAAAACAGCCGCAACCAAGCGGCACAGAAGCGCTTCATTGCCGAGCAGGAGGCTGAGCGCGGCCGCGTCAACGCGCGCTTCGATGCCGAGCAGGCGCGTCTGAAACCCCTGTGGGTTGCCGCCGCGCCAGCGGCCAGCAAAGGCCGCTGACGTCCGTTTTCAGCCCAGCTTGCTGCGCAGCAGGTCATTGACCTGTTGCGGGTTGGCCTTGCCCTTGCTGGCCTTCATGACCTGACCGACCAGGGCGTTGAACGCCTTGTCCTTGCCGGCCTTGAACTGCGCCACGTTGTCGGGGTTGGCCGCAATCACCTCGTCGATGATCTGCTCCAGCGCACCGCTGTCGTTCATCTGCTTGAGGCCCTTGGACTCGATGAGTGCATCCACGTCCTGGCCTTCACCGGTCCACAGAGCGTCGAACACCTGCCGGCCCGCGTTGTTGGAGATGGTGCCGTCCGCGATGCGGGTGATCAGGGCAGCCAGTTGCGCTGCACTCACCGGTGCCTGCTCAATGCCGATCTCGCCGGCATTGATGCGGCGTGACACTTCACCCATGATCCAGTTGCTGGTCAGTTTGGGCTGCTTGCTGGTCTGGGCGGCTGCCTCGAAGTAGGCGGCCATGGCCTTGCTTTGCGTCAGCGTGGTGGCGTCGTACTCCGGCAGGCCGTAGTCGGTCACGAAACGGGCCGCCATCACGCGCGGCAGCTCGGCCATTTCCGAGCGCACGCGCTCGATCCACTCGGATGCAATCACCAGCGGCGGCAGGTCCGGGTCGGGGAAGTAGCGGTAGTCGGCCGCGTCTTCCTTGGTGCGCATGGCGCGCGTCTCGCCGGTGTCGGGGTCGAACAGCACGGTGGCCTGCTGGATCGCATGGCCATCCTCGATCTGTTCGATCTGCCAGCGCACCTCGTAGTCGATGGCCTGCTGCATGAACTTGAAGCTGTTCAGGTTCTTGATCTCGCGGCGTGTGCCCAGCGGCTGGCCGGGCTTGCGCACCGAGACGTTGGCGTCGCAGCGGAAGCTGCCTTCCTGCATGTTGCCGTCGCAGATGCCGATCCAGGTCACGATCTTGTGCAGTTCCTTGGCATAGGCCACGGCCTCTTCGCTGGAACGCATGTCGGGTTCGGTCACGATCTCCAGCAGTGGTGTACCGGCGCGGTTCAGGTCGATGCCGGACTGGCCGATGAAGTCTTCGTGCAACGATTTGCCGGCGTCTTCTTCCAGGTGGGCACGTACTAGGCGCACGGTTTTCTTCTCGTCACCGAGGAAAAAATCGACCTCGCCGCCTTGGACCACCGGGATCTCGAACTGGCTGATCTGGTAACCCTTGGGCAGGTCGGGGTAGAAGTAGTTCTTGCGCGCGAACACGCTTTTGGGCGCGATGTGCGAGCCGATGGCCAGACCGAACTGGATGGCGCGCTCCACGGCACCCTTGTTCATCACCGGCAGCGTGCCGGGCAGGGCCAGGTCCACCGCGCAGGCCTGGGTGTTGGGCTCGGCGCCGAAGGCGACCGAGGCGCGGCTGAAGATCTTGCTCTGGGTGGAGAGCTGGGCATGGGTTTCGAAGCCGATCACGACCTCATAGCCCTGGACTAATTTGGGTGCGCTCATGGTCAGAAACCTCCCGGGGTGCGGAGGTGGAAATCAGTGGTTTGCTGCAACTGGTGCGCCACATTCAGCAGTTTGCCTTCTTGCAGGTAGTTGCCGATCAGTTGCAGACCGACCGGCATGTCGTTCGCACCGAAACCGGCCGGCACGCTCATTCCCGGCAGGCCGGCGAGCGAAGCCGGCAGGGTGAAGATGTCGGCCAGGTAGTTGGCCACCGGGTCGTCGGCCTTCTCGCCGATCTTCCAGGCCACCGTCGGCGCTACCGGGCCGGCGATCACGTCGCACTGCTGGAAGGCCTGCTGGAAGTCGTCGGCGATCATGCGGCGGATCTTCTGCGCCTGCAGGTAGTAGGCGTCGTAGTAGCCATGCGACAGCACGTAGGTGCCGATCATGATGCGGCGCTTGACCTCGTCGCCAAAGCCTTGCGCACGCGTTTTCTTGTACATGTCGAGCAGGTCGGTGTAGTCCTTGGCGCGGTGGCCGAACTTCACGCCGTCGAAGCGGCTGAGATTCGAGCTGGCCTCGGCCGGCGCGATGATGTAGTACACGGGAATCGACAGTTCGGTGCGGGGGAGCGAGATCGGCACCAGCTTGGCGCCGAGTTTCTCGTACTCCTTCAGCGCGGCATCCACTGCGGCGCGCACGTCGGGCGCCAGGCCCTCACCGAAGAACTCCTTCGGAATGCCGATGCGCAGGCCGTCGAGCTTGTCGTTCAGCGAACGGGTGAAATCTTCGGCCGGTGCATCGAGCGAGGTCGAATCGCGGTCCGGGTCCGGGCCGCACATGGCGGACAGCAGCAGGGCGCAGTCTTCGGCGCTGCGCGCCATCGGGCCGGCCTGGTCCAGGCTGGAGGCGTAGGCAATCATGCCGTAGCGCGAGGCGCGGCCATAGGTGGGCTTGATGCCGGTGATGCCGCAGAACGAGGCCGGCTGGCGGATCGAGCCACCGGTGTCGGTGCCGCTGGCCGCCGGTGCCAGACGCGCCGCCACGGCGGCGGCGCTGCCACCCGAGGAGCCGCCGGGGATGCGGCTGGTGTTCCACGGGTTGCGCACCGGGGCAGGGGTTGGGTGGCCCAGGGCTGGCACGGCGACGTTCTCATTGGCCGAGCCCATGGCGAATTCGTCGCAACTCACCTTGCCCAGTGTCACAGTACCGGCTGCCGCCAGGCGGCTCACCACGGTGGCGTCGAACGGCGAGCGGTAACCGGCCAGCATCTTCGAGCCGGCGGTGGTGGCGAAGTCCTTGGTGACGAAGATGTCCTTGTGGGCGATCGGCACGCCGGCCAGCGCGCCGGCGTTGCCGGCGGCCAGCGCGGTGTCGGCCGCGCGCGCCTGGGCCAGCGTGGCCTCCTCATTCATGTCGACGAAGGCGCCGAGCGTCTCATGCGCGCGAATGCGGCCGAGGAAATGCTGCGCGGTTTCAACAGCGGAAACCTTCTTTTCGCGCAGCTGCCGGGCCAGTTCGGCCAAGGAGAGTTGGTGCAGTTCGGTGGACATCATTCAATGACTTTCGGCACCAGGAACAGACCGCGTTCGACGGCGGGGGCGCTCTTCTGGTTGGCTTCACGGTTGTTCGGTTCGCTCACGACGTCGTCGCGCAGGCGCAATGCGACCTCGGCGACCGTGGCCAGTGGATGGGCCAGGGGTTCGATGCCGCTGGTATCGACCGCGCGCATCTGCTCCACGATGTCGAAAAAACCGTTGATCTGGGTCAGCATGCGCGAGCTCTCCTCCGGCTGGAGCTCCAGCCGGGCGAGGTTGGCGATGCGCGAAATATCGGCAGATGTCAGTGACATGGTGAAATCAGGGGTTGAAACCGTGTGTAAAGCGCCCCGAAGGCGGGGGACTACAGCCGGCTTATTCACAGGGGATAGGGTATTATCCCGCCTTTGGCGCCACGCTTGTAATTTCTCGGTATTTCGCGGAATTCTGAGGTGTCGGAAGCGATTTTTGAACCGTAATCCGGTGGTGGTGAACCGAAGCGTTCGCCATGCCAGCAGAGAGGACATGTGATGTTTGGATCATTCCGTCGGTACTTTTCCACCGACTTGGCGATCGATCTGGGGACTGCCAATACCCTGATCGTGGCCCGCGACAAGGGCATTGTGCTGAATGAGCCGTCGGTCGTGGCGATTCGCCACGAAGGCGGTCCCCAGGGCAAGAAAGCCATCCAGGCCGTCGGCCACGAAGCCAAGGCCATGCTCGGCAAGGTGCCGGGCAATATCGAAGCCATCCGCCCGATGAAGGACGGCGTGATTGCCGACTTCACCGTCACCGAGCAGATGCTCAAGCAGTTCATCAAGATGGTGCACCCGCGCGGCATGTTCAAGCCCAGCCCGCGCATCATCATCTGCGTGCCCTGCGGTTCGACCCAGGTTGAACGCCGTGCCATCCGCGAGTCGGCACTGGGTGCCGGCGCCAGCGAGGTGTTCCTGATCGAAGAGCCGATGGCCGCAGCCATCGGTGCTGGCCTGCCGGTGAGCGAGGCCAGTGGCTCGATGGTGGTCGACATCGGTGGCGGCACCACCGAGGTTGGCGTGATTTCGCTTGGCGGCATGGTCTACAAGGGCAGTGTGCGCGTCGGCGGCGACCGCTTCGACGACGCCATCATCAACTACATCCGCCGCAACTACGGCATGCTGATCGGTGAGCCCACCGCTGAAGCCATCAAGAAGCAGATCGGTTCCGCCTTCCCCGGCTCCGAAGTCAAGGAAATGGAAGTGCGCGGCCGCAACCTCTCCGAAGGCGTGCCGCGCAGCTTCACCATCTCGTCCAACGAAATCCTGGAAGCGCTGACCGATCCGCTCAACAGCATCGTGTCGGCCGTCAAGAACGCGCTGGAGCAGACGCCGCCCGAGCTGGGTGCCGACATCGCCGACCGCGGCATGATGTTGACCGGTGGTGGTGCCTTGTTGCGCGACCTGGACCGACTGCTGTCCGAGGAAACCGGCCTGCCGGTGCTGGTGGCCGAAGATCCGCTGACCTGCGTGGTGCGCGGCTGCGGTATCGCACTGGAGCGCATGGAGCGTCTGGGCAGCATCTTCACCAGCGAATAAGCCGCAGGTACAGCGATGCCCCTCGGTACGCTGGACAGGAACCCGCCGCCCTTCTTCCGACAGGGTGCGTCGGCCTTATCCAAACTCATGGTGTTCAGCGCTCTGGCGCTGTTCCTGATGGTGGCCGACACACGCTTTGCGTTGACGCAACCCTTGCGCATGGCTGTGGCCACGGCGCTGTACCCGGTGCAGTGGCTGGTGATGCGGCCGGTGCTGTGGACGCAGAACGCCGGCAGCTATTTCGAATCGCTGCAGTCCGCCCAGTCGGCACAGGAAGCCGCCAAGCAAAAGCTCGGTCTGTTGTCCCAGCGTGCCAACCAGGTGGAGCAGTTGATGCTGGAGAACAGCCGCCTGCGCAAATTGCTGGTGCTGCGCGAGCGCTTTGCCGCGACCGGCCAGGCGGCCCAGGTGCTGTATGACGCGGCGGATCCCTACACACGCAAGGTGGTGATTGACAAGGGTATGTTGAGCGGCGTGAGCGCCGGCTCGCCGGTGCTGGATGAGTCCGGTGTCCTGGGTCAGGTCACCCGTGTCTACCCCTTGGTCAGTGAAGTCACGCTGGTGACGGACCGTGACCAGGCCATTCCGGTGCTCAACGCCCGCACCGGCGCGCGTGCCGTGGCTTTTGGCGACCCTGGCGCGCATGCCGGCGCGCTGGAGTTGCGCTTCATGGCCGCCAATGCGGACGTGCAGGCCGGCGACCTGCTGACCACCAGCGGTGTTGATGGTGTGTACCCGCCGGGCTTGCCGGTGGCGCGCGTTGAGAAGGTGGAGCGCCGGGTTGAGTCGGCGTTTGCGCGCATCTACTGCACGCCGGTGGCATTGGCCGCCGGGGCTGCGCACGTGATGGTGCTGCAGCCGGTGTCGAGCCAGATCCCGGCCTTGCCGGAGCCTGAGGCTGCGCCCGAGCCGGGCAAGAAGGGTAAGTCCAAATGATCATGCGTCCGGGTCAGCAACTGCTGCTGCCAGCGAACCCGTTGTTCATCTGGAGCAGTCTGGTCGTGGCCCTGCTGTTGAACATGTTGCAGAACATGGGGCTGTGGGGACGTGCCGCCTGGACGCCGGACCTGCTGGCGCTGGTGCTGGTGTTCTGGAGCGTGCATCAGCCGCTGCGCGTTGGCGTCGGGGCAGCCTTTGTGTTTGGCCTGTTGATGGATGTGCACCAGGGCAGCGTGCTGGGCCAGCATGCCCTGGCCTACACCGTGCTGGGTTTTTATGCCATCACCATCCACCGTCGCCTGCTCTGGTTCAGTGTGCCGCAGCAGGCACTGCAGGTGTTGCCGCTGCTGCTGGTGGTCCATGCGGTGGAGCTGGCGGTGCGCATGCTGGTGGGCGGGACCTTCCCGGGTTTTCTGATCCTGCTGGGGCCCGTCATCGAGGCGCTGCTGTGGCCGCTGGTCACGGTCGTGCTGCTGCTGCCGCAGCGGCGCGCGCCGGATCCCGATGCCGACCGTCCCCTGTGAGATGCCAAGGTGCCTTTGTACGCCTTGCGAGCGTTGACTGGATGCGATGACTGAACTGCGCAACGTTGAAGCAGATCTGACGCGCTTTCGTGCCCGCGTGCTGGCGGTGACGTTTGTCGTGCTGGTCTGCTTTGCGCTGCTGGCCATGCGGCTGGTCTACCTGCAGGTGGTCCGGCATGAAGACCTGAGCGAGCAGGCCGAGAACAACCGTACCGCCATTGTGCCGGTGGTGCCCAACCGGGGTCTGATCCTCGACCGCAATGGCATCGTGCTGGCGACCAACTACTCGGCCTACACGCTGGAGATCACGCCCGCCAAAGTCGAAAGCATCGAGAAGACCATTGAAGAGCTGTCCAAGGTGCTGGACATCACGCCGCGCGACAAGCGGCGTTTCAAGAAATTACGCGAAGAGACCAAGGGCATCGAGTCGTTGCCGATCCGTACCCGCCTGAGCGATGAGGAAGTGGCCAAGTTTGCGGCGCAACGCTTCCGCTTTCCCGGCGTCGAGATCAAGGCCCGGCTGTTCCGCAACTATCCCTGGGGTGAGCTGGCCAGCCATGTGATCGGTTACATCGGCCGCATCAACCAAGCTGAGAAGAAAGTCATTGAGGAGTGGTCTGACGAAGACATCGCCAACTACCGTGGCACCGAATACATCGGCAAGCTGGGCGTCGAGCAGAGCTTCGAGAAGGAGTTGCACGGCCTGACCGGGGTCGAGCAGGTCGAGACCTCGGCCGGCGGGCGCGCCGTGCGCAAGCTGGCCAGCCACCCGTCCACCCCGGGCAACACGGTCCAGCTGTCGATCGACATCAAACTGCAGAACCTGATCGAGGAGATGTACGGCGATCGCCGTGGGGCACTGGTGGCGCTGGATCCCAAGACCGGCGAGGTGCTGGCCTTCGTCAGCAAGCCGACCTTCGATCCCAACCTGTTTGTCGAGGGCATCGACTCCGACAGCTGGCAAGAGCTCAACGAGTCGATCAACAAGCCGCTCTTGAACCGAGCCCTGCGCGGCACCTACCCGCCCGGCTCCACCTACAAGCCGTTCATGGCCATGGCGGCACTGCAAAGCGGCAAGCGCTCGCCTTCGTTCATCGTCAACGATGCCGGTTCCTGGGCCTTCGGTGGCCACGTCTTTCGCAGCCACGGCGACCACGGCCTCGGCCCGGTGGACATGTACCGCGCCATCGTCAAGTCGAGCAACGTTTATTTCTATTCATTGGCCAACGATCTCGGCGTCGATGCCATTCACGACTTCATGGCCCCGCTCGGCTTTGGCCAGTACACCGGCATCGACATCCAGGGCGAGGTGCGCGGCGTGCTGCCCAGCCAGGCCTGGAAGCGCAAGACCTACAAGAAGCCGGAGCAGCAGCGGTGGTACGCCGGCGAGACGATTTCGCTTGGCATCGGCCAGGGCTACAACACCTTCACCATGCTGCAACTGGCGTCGGCCACCGCCACGCTGATCAATGGCGGCATCAAGCACACGCCGCAGTTGGTCGTGGCGACCCAGGACGCGGTGAGCCACGTCCGTGTGCCGGTGGTGGCGAAGCCGCCGCAGGACCTGGGCTTCAAGCCCGAGCATGTGGAGATCGTGCGCCGTGCACTGGTCGGCGTGACGCAGGAGGGCACGGCGACGCGGATTTTTGCCGGTGCCGGCTACCTCAGCGGTGGCAAGACCGGCACGGCACAGGCGGTGACCATCGGCCAGAAGGAAAAATACAACGCCGCCAAGATGGAAGAGCACCAGCGCGACCACGCGTTGTACATGGCCTTCGCCCCGGCCGACGACCCGAAGATCGCGCTGGCGGTGGTGGTCGAGAACGCCGGCTTTGGCGGCGAGCACGCCGCGCCGTTGGCGCGCCGGGTGTTCGACTACTGGCTGCTGGGCCAGTACCCGAATGAGGAAGACCTGGCGGCCGTCAAGCTGGGCCGGGCCGGCCCCCCGATCGGCAAGCCCCGTGTGGCTGCGGAAGTGGCCTGGCCGCCCAAGGGCCGCACCTTGCCGACGACTCAGACGCCCTGACGCAAGAAGGCGTCAAAGCCGGTCTTGAGGATCAGCGCGCCGACCACCACAATGAAGACGCCGCGCACGAAGCCGGTGCCATGCTTGAGCGCCAGCCGCGTGCCCAGCAGACTGCCCGCCACGTTGGCCAGCGCCAGCGGCAGGGCGTAGTGCCACCAGACATGACCCTTGAAGGAAAACAGGATGATGGCCGCGAAGTTGCTGGCCAGGTTCAGCAGCTTGGCGCCAGCCGAGGCGTGCAGGAAGTCATAACCCAGCCAGCGCACCAGCAGGAAGATGAAGAAGCTGCCGGTGCCGGGGCCGAAGAAGCCGTCGTAAAACCCGATGCTCAGGCCGACGGCGCCGGCAGCCAGCAACTCCTGGCGGCCGGAGAAGCGCGGTGCATGGGTGTGCCCCAGCTCCTTCTTGGCCAGCGTGTAGAGCAGCACACCCAGCAGAATCAGCGGCAGCAGCTTGCGCAGGAATTGCGGTGAGACCAAAGTGACGACCCAGGCACCGGCAAACGAGCCGAGAAAGCTCATGGCAATGGCCGGCAGCATGGCGCCCCAGCGCATCTCGACATGGCGGCTGTATTGCCAGGAGGCGAAGGCCGTGCCCCAGACCGAGGCCGATTTGTTGGTGCCGAACAGGGTGGCGGCGTGGGCGCTGGGGAAGGCGGCGAACAGCGCGGGCACCAGCACCAGACCGCCGCCGCCCACGATTGAATCGACAAACCCGGCCAGCAGCGAGGCCAGCGATACCCAAAGAAGTTCCATGCGGAATTGTCGCATCCATGCCGGCTTGCGAAGCGCTATCGAAACAGGAGCTGCTCGCGCAGATTCGATAAGGGCCAGGCCTGGATTTCGTTCGGAAAATAAAAAGGCACCGGGGTGTCCGGTGCCTTGCAAAGGCCATCTACTCTGGATGGTGAAAATCTTGTTGAGATTATTGGTGTCTTCCTCGGCTCCTCCCGTGCCCGGCGCCATGGCAGCCGGCTGGTGAGTGGCGTGAGTTTACTCTGCTGCAACACGACGAAAATGCGGGTTTTCCCTGTCTTTCCGTCGTGTTGTGCGGGCGCGTTTTTCAGTCGCGGCTGGCGTCCTCGATGATCCAGCGCGCGGCCTTCTCCGCCATCATCAACACCGGTGAATTGGTGTTGCCGCTGGTGATGGTGGGCATGGCCCCGGCATCCACCACGCGCAGGCCCTGGATGCCGCGCACGCGCAGTTGGGCGTCGAGCACCGCCATCGGGTCATCCGAGCGGCCCATGCGGGTGGTGCCGACCGGGTGGAAGATGGTGGAGCCGATGTCGCCCGCCAGACGGGCCAGATCCTCGTCGCTCTGGTACTGCGTGCCAGGCTTGAACTCCTCCGGCTGGTACTTGGCCAGCGCCGGCTGCGCCACGATGCGGCGCGTTACGCGCAGCGAGTCGGCCGCCACCTTGCGGTCTTCCGGTGTGCTCAGGTAGTTCGGTGCAATGGCCGGCGCATCCTCGAAGCGTGGGCTCTTGATCTGCACCGTGCCGCGGCTGGTTGGGTTCAGGTTGCAGACGCTGGCGGTGATGGCGTTGAAGTCGTGCAGCGGTTCGCCGAAGGCGTCGAGCGAGAGCGGCTGCACGTGGTACTCGATGTTGGGCCAGGGCTGGGCCGGGTCGCTGCGCGTGAAGGCGCCGAGCTGGCTCGGCGCCATGCTCATCGGCCCGCTGCGCTTGACGGCGTACTCCAGCCCGATTTTGGCCTTGCCCCACAGGGAGTTGGCCATGGTGTTGAGTGTCTTGACGCCCTTGACCTTGTAGATCGAGCGGATTTGCAGGTGGTCCTGCAGATTGGCACCGACACCCGGCAATTCATGCACCAGGGGAACGCCGTGTTGTTGCAGCAGTGCCGCCGGACCGATGCCCGAGAGCTGCAAGATTTGCGGCGAGCCGATGCTACCGGCTGACAGCACCACTTCGCGCTTGGCCGTGACGGTGACCATCTCCTGCCCGGTCCAGACCTGCACGCCGCTGCAGCGCTGACTGCCATCGGGCAGGGTGTCGATCACCAGCCGCGTCACCTGGGCCGAGGTCCACATCTCGAAATTGGGCCGGCCATAACATTTGGGGCGCAGGAAAGCGTTGGCGGTGTTCCAGCGGAAGCCCTTTTTCTGGTTGACCTCGAAATAACCCACACCTTCGTTGTTGCCGCGGTTGAAGTCTTCCGTGGCGGGGATGCCGGCTTGCACGGCGGCCTGGGCGAAGGCGTCAAGCACGTCCCAACGCAGGCGCTGTTTTTCAATCCGCCATTCGCCGCCGGTCTGGTGGTGGCGCATCAGCTTGCGGTAGAGGTCGGCCCCGGCGTTACCCGTGTCGCCCTTGAGGGCCAGCAGTTCGGTCGGCACGCCTTTGGCACCATGCAGCTCGTCGGCGCCCTTGTAATGGTCTTCGTGCTGCTTGAAGTAGGGCAGCACCTGCTCCCAGCGCCAGCTGTCGTCGCCGGTGAGCGCGGCCCACTGGTCGTAGTCGCGCGACTGGCCGCGCATGTAGATCATGCCGTTGATGCTGGAGCAGCCGCCCAGCGTCTTGCCGCGCGGGTAGCGCAGCGTGCGGCCATTCAAGCCCGCCGAAGGTTCGGTGTTGTAGAGCCAATCGGTGCGAGGGTTGCCAATGCAGTGCAGATAACCGATCGGGATGTGGATCCAGTAGTAGTCGTCGCGCCGGCCCGCCTCGATCAGCAACACGCGCTTGCTGGCGTCCATGCTCAGGCGGTTGGCCAGCAGGCAGCCGGCGGTGCCAGCGCCGATGATGACGTAGTCAAAAGTCGTCTCGCTCATTATTCTTATCTCCGCAGCCGTGGCTTGTTGGAATGAAGTGCCTTGATCGCAAGCCACCGCGGAGCCGGCTCCGCCGGGCCGCTGGTGGCGTCCCCCTGGGGGGAAGGCGGCCGTCAGGCCGACTCAGGGGGGCTTCCTACTTCGACGTCGGCATCGCGAACTCGGCACCCTTGGGTGTGCTCTCGGGCCAGCGCTGCATGATGGATTTCTGCTTGGTGTAGAAACGCACACCCTCTTCGCCATAGGCGTGCATGTCGCCGAACAGCGAGCGCTTCCAACCACCGAAGCCGTGCCAGGCCATGGGCACGGGAATAGGCACGTTGATGCCGACCATGCCGACCTGAATACGGTGGCCGAATTCGCGCGCCACGTGGCCGTCGCGTGTGTAGCAGGAGACACCGTTGCCGAACTCGTGGTCGTTGATCAGCTTCACTGCGGTGGCGAAGTCCGGTACACGTACGCACGACAACACCGGGCCGAAGATCTCTTCCTTGTAGATCTTCATCTCCGGCGTCACGTGGTCGAACAGCGTGCCGCCCATCCAGAAACCGTTATCGCAGCCGGCACCGGCGGCCTTGCCCTTGAAGCCGCGGCCGTCCACCAGCAGCTGGGCGCCTTCCTTGGCGCCATGCTCGATGTAACCGGTGATGCGCTGGTGTGCAATACCGGTGACGATCGGGCCCATCTCGGCATCGAGTTCCATGCCATTCTTCACTTTCAAAGCCTTGGTGCGTTCGATCAGCTTGGGCATGATCTTGTCGGCCACGTCACCGACCAGCACCGCGACCGAGATCGCCATGCAACGCTCGCCAGCCGAGCCGTAAGCGGCACCGATCAGACCGTCCACCGCCTGATCCAGGTCGGCGTCGGGCATCACCACCATGTGGTTTTTGGCGCCGCCCAGCGCCTGCACGCGCTTGCCGTTGCGGGCGCCGGTTTCGTAGATGTAGTTGGCAATCGGCGTGGAGCCCACGAAGCTGATGGCTTTGACGTCGTGATGGGCCAGCAACGCGTCCACGGCTTCCTTGTCGCCCTGCACCACGTTGAAGACGCCGTCGGGCAAGCCAGCCTTCTTGAGCAGGTCGGCCATGAAAAGCGAAGGCGAAGGGTCGATCGGGCTCGGCTTGAGGATGAAGGTGTTGCCGGCGGCAATCGCCACCGGGAACATCCACATCGGCACCATGACAGGGAAGTTGAACGGCGTGATGCCGGCCACCACACCCAGCGGCTGGCGCATCGTCCAGTTGTCCATGCCGGTGGAGACCTGCTCGGTGAAGTCGCCCTTGAGCAGCTGCGGAATGCCGGTGGCGAATTCGACGATTTCAATGCCGCGTGTCACCTCGCCCTGCGCGTCGGTGAACACCTTGCCGTGTTCGGCGGTGATCAGGCGCGCCAGCTCGTCGCGGTGGTGGTTCAGCAATTCCAAGAACTTGAACAGGATGCGCGCGCGGCGCAACGGCGACGTTTCGGCCCAGGCCGGGAAGGCGGCCTGCGCAGCCGCCACCGCCTTGTCGACTTCCGCCGTGCTGGCCAACGCGGTGCGGCCGCTGACGGCGCCGGTGGCGGGGTTGTAGACGTCCTGCGCGCGGCCGGACGTGCCGGCGACCACGTGGCCGGCGATGTAGTGGTCAATATTTGTAATGCTCATGGTGAATGCTCCTCGGTATGGGGGAGTTTCCTAGAAATTTGGCCACTTATCCAATGACTTGCTCAAAAGGGTGATATAAATTTTGCAAATATGGCTATTGCTGCCGATCCCCAATCATTGCGTGCTTTCATCGCCGTCGCCCGCGAGGGCAACGTCTCACGGGCCGCAACGCGCCTGCACCTGAGCCAGCCGGCGGTCAGCCTGCAGCTCAAGGCCCTGGCCGAGGCCACCGGCCTGCAGCTGTTCGCCCGCACGCCGCATGGCCTGACGCTGACGCGTGACGGCGCGGCGCTGTTGCCGCAGGCCGAGAAAGCGCTGGCGGCGCTGAGCGACTTCAGCCAGGCAGCTTTGAGCCTGCACAGCACGGTGCGCGGGCGGCTGCGCATCGGCACCATCCTCGACCCCGAATTCACACGCCTCGGCGCTTTCCTGAAAGAGCTGGTGGAATCGGCGCCGCAGATCGAAACCGAGTTGCGCCAGGGCATGAGCGGCGAAGTGCTGGACCAGGTTGGGCGCGGCGAGCTCGATGTCGGCTTCTACCTGGGGTTGCCTGACGATTCAGAGCCGAAAATGACATCAGCCCACGCCAAATCAGCGCCAGGTACTCTGCTTTTTGAGGCAAAGGTGCTGTCGCATTTCACCTACCGCGTGCTGGCGCCGACGGGCTGGGGCGAGCAGGTGCTCGGGCGCGACTGGAAGGCGCTGGCCGCCTTGCCCTGGATCGCCACGCCGCCGGCCTCCGCCCACCACCGCCTGCTGGCCAGCGTCTATGAGCCGCTGGGCCTGCAGCCGCGCCAAGTGGCGCTGGTGGACCAGGAGGCCTCCATGCTTGACCTGGTGCGCTCCGGTGTGGGCTTGTCGCTGGTGCGCGACGCCATCGCCATGAACGAGGCGCAGGCGCGCGGTCTGGTGATTGCCGACCGCGTCAGCCTGGACTGCCGGCTCAGCTTCGTCTGCCTCAAGGCGCGCCGCAACGAGCCGGTGGTAGCCAGCGCCTGGGCGGCGCTGGAACAGGTGTGGCGCTGATTGATCTGATAAGGGCCGGGTTCGAACGGGTCTGGTTTCAGAGCGTCATGTAACCCATCCACGGCCAGTAGGTTGCCCCCAGCAATAGCACCAGTGCGAAGCCGATGGCGGTGAGCACCAGCCCGGTCTTGACGAAGTCCTTCACCGTGAAGGTGTCCGTGCCGAAGGCCACCATGTTCTGCGGCGCGTTCACCGGCAGGATGAAGCCGAAGCTCACCACGAACTGCAGCAGCATGGTCATACCGACCAGGTTCAAGGGCGCAGAGCCGGGGGTGCCGGCAATCTGCTGCAGCACGCTGATCATGATCGGGATCATGGCGGAGGCCAGGGCGGTGGCGCTGGCAAAACCCAGGTGCACCACGATCAGGAACAGCGACAGCAGGGCCAGGATCAGGAAGGCCGAGGCACCGGCGAGGCCAAGGTTGGCGACGATGATGTTGGCCAACCAGGCGGCAGCCTTGGTTTGCAGCAGCGCCGTGCCCAGGCTGATGCCGGTGCCGAACAGCACGATGGTGCCCCACGGAATCTTCGATTGCGCTTGCTTCCAGCCCATGACACCGATACCAGGCGTGAACATCAGCGCGATGGCGGCGATGGTGGTGGACGAGGTGTCAAACGGGTGCAGCACCTTTTCGGTGGCCCAGAAACCGAGCAGTGCCAGCATGATGAACAGCAGCTTTTTCTCGTTGAAACTCATCGGGCCCAGCTCGTGCAGGGCCTGGCGGATGGTTTCCTTGCCGCCGGCGATCTCCTCGGTTTCCGGCGGCATCATCTTGATCATCACGAAGTAGAGCGCGATCGACATCAGGATCGACCACGGCGCGGCGGCCACCAGCCAGTCGCCCCAGGTGATGGTGGTCTTGAAGTTCTTCTCGATGAAACCGATGGCCACCATGTTCTGTGCCGCGGCGGTCTTCACGCCCACGTTCCAGATCGAGGCCGCCTGGGCGGTGGCGATCATCAGCATGCCGGCAAAGCGCGAGCGTTTGTCAACGCCGAAGGCCAGGATGATGCCCATGATGATGGGCACCAGGCAGGCCACGCGCGCCGTGGTCGAGGGCACCAGGAAGGACAGCACGATGCCGACCAGGATGGCGCCGATCAGCACGCGGTTGGTGCGAGCGCCGACCTTGGAGAGGATGAAGAGCGCGATGCGCTTGTCCAGCCCGGTGATGGTCATCGCGGCCGACAGGAAGCAGGCCGCCGCAACCAAGGCCAGCGCGGTGTTGGCAAAGCCACCCATCGCCAGTGTGAGGGCCGGGCCGGTGCCGAGCACGGCTTCCGGCTTGGCGGCATTGGGCGCCATGCCGAGCATGAAGGCCATGAGTGCAGTGATGAGCACGGCGCTGATGGCGTAGTCCACCGCTTCGGTGGCCCACAGGATCACGGAGAACAGCAGCAGCGCCAGCATGATTTGGCCGGCCACGGGCAGTCCTGAAGGGGTGGGTAGCAGCATGACGGCGATCAGTGCCAGGAAAGCAGCGATCAATCCGATCACGTTCACGGACTCGTGCGAGCCACTGATTGCGACGTTTGCCGTGGGGTTGGTTGCCATGTCGGTTCCTTCCTTGTTCGTTGTACGCCGGACCATGTTACACGCCTGCCGTGACGGACTGTAGTGTCTGTGTGCGTCTGTAACAAGCCCGCCGTTTCCGGCTTGCGCGGACCTACACTGCCAACCCTTCCATCTTTGCTGACGTGACGAATCGAATGAAAACTGTGAATCGCTCCATTTCCTCCATTTCCATCTGCGGCTCCTGTCTGACTGCGCTGCTGCTGTTGGCCGGTGCTGCCAGCCCGGCATGGGCTGGTGATGGCGGCACGCTGCTCGGCGGTGGTCTGGGGGCGGCTGCCGGCGCGGTCATCGGCCAGTCGGTGGGCGGCAAGAACGGCGCCATCGTCGGCGGGGCGGTGGGCGGGGCCACGGGGGCGGCGGTCAGCACCAAGGGCTCGGGTCAGAGCGGTGCCATGGTAGGTGGCGCGATTGGCGGCGGCGCCGGTGCCGCTGTCGGGCAATCGATGGGCGGCTCAACCGGTGCGGTGCTGGGCGCCGGCCTCGGCGGCGCTGCGGGCTCAACCCTGGGCAAGGGCGTCACGCAGCAGCCCAAGGCGGGGCAGGCCGGTTACTACGACGGTGGTCACAAGCATGGCAAGCACGGCAAACACAATCGCTGCTTCGATGAGCACCCCGGTCAAGGCCACGCCTACGGCAAGTACAAGGACTGCTGAACAGGCCCTGGTTCAACGCCCGGGCCACTGCGCCTTGCGTTTTTCCTGAAAGGCCTTCTGGCCTTCCGCGGCATCCTCGGTCAAGGTGAAGAGGGCGATCTGGCTTTCGGTGAAGGCCATCGACTCCTCGAAGCTCATGGCTTCGATCTTCTTCATGGTGTACAGGCCACGCCGGATGGCGGCCGGTGACTTGTCGAGCAGGCGATCGAGCAGCCATTGCAGCCGCGCATCAACATCGTCATCGACATAGTTCACCAGGTCCAGTGCCAGCGCCTCGGTGGCCGTGATCGGCTCGCCGGTCAAACACATCTCGGCCAGCTTGCGCCGTGGAATCAGGTGCTGCAAGACGCTCAGCACCTGGGCCGGGAACACGCCCACCTTCACTTCAGGCAGGCCGAACACCGCGTGGCGCGCCGCCACCGCCAGGTCGCACATGCTCAAGAGGCCCATGCCGCCGGCCATGCAGGCGCCGTTGACGCGTGCGATCAGCGGCACCGTGCTGGCCTTGGCAGCGCGCAGCACCTGGGCCACGTGGCCATGCGGCTCCGAGTAGTCGGTGGTGAAGGCCTGGTTGGCCTGCAGGTCGGCACCGGCGCAAAAGGCTTTGTCGCCGGCGCCGGTGATGACGATGGCACGGATGTCGCGTTGAGTCTGCGCTGCCTGGATGGCCTGCGCCATGGCCGCCAGCACGCCGTGGCTGACGGCATTGCGGCGTGCCTCGCGGTGAATGGTCAGCCACAGTACCGGGCCGCGCTGCTCGCTCAGTAACTCGTCGTGGGGGATGGTGTCGCTCATGGGGTCTCCTCAGGCTCGCATGCCGTGCCCGTATTGTGGCGGTGAATTGGGCGCACTTTGGCGGACCGGCTGGCGCCGGTTTCTGCATGTACCATCGAGTTCGAACAACGTTTTGCAGCTGCATGCCAATGGACGACACCACGCCTCGCCTGATCCGGCAGTCCTCGCCGCAGGGTCGCTGCGCGCTGCTGCAAGGGCGATGGGCGGCGGCGGCGCTGGCGGAACCGCGCGCCTGGGTGGCGCTGCAAGGCGAGCTGCAGGCGAGCAAGACAGGTCCGGCGGCCGTGCAGTGCTGGGACTTGCGCCAGTTGCAGTGGCTGGACCATACTGGCGCGCAACTGCTGTGGAACAGCTGGGGCCGGCAATGGCCGGCGCAACTGGAAGCGTTGCCGGCACAGCGCACCATGCTGGAGCGGGTGGCGCGCTACACGCAGGCCCCCCCGCCACCGGTGCGCCTGACGGCGGGCCAGATTTTTCTGGGGCTGGGAGGCGTGGTGCTGCGCCTGCTGGACCATGCGCGCGGCCTGTTGCGCCTGGTGGGACAGCTGCTGCTCGACACCCTGCACCTGCTGCGTCACCCGGCCCAGGGGCCGTGGCGCGATTTCTCGGGTCACCTGTATCACATTGGGGCCACCGCCTTGCCGATCACGGCGCTGGTGGGTTTCCTGATCGGCGTGGTGCTGGCCTATCTGATCTCGCAGCAGCTCAAGCTGTTTGGCGCCGACCCCTTCATCGTCAACATCCTGGGCATCTCATTGATCCGTGAGCTCGGTCCGGTGCTGGCGGCCATCCTGATTGCCGGGCGTTCCGGCTCGACCATCACGGCACAGATTGGGGTGATGCGCGTGACCGAAGAGCTCGATGCCATGCGCGTGCTCGGCATTGCGCGTGGCTATCGGCTGGTGCTGCCGCGGGTGCTGGCGATGGCGCTGACCATGCCGCTGCTGTCGGTGTGGACCACGCTGGCGGCCATGCTGGGCGGCATGCTGGCCGCCGACCTCGCGATGGGGGTGACACCGTCCTATTTCCTCTCGACGCTGCCGGATGCGGTGAAGACCTCCAACCTCACGCTGGCAACGGCCAAGTCGGCGGTGTTCGGCATCTTCATCGCCCTGGTGGGCTGCCATTACGGTTTGCGCGTCAAGCCCAACACCGAGAGCCTGGGGCAGGGCACCACGGCTTCGGTGGTGACCTCGATCACGGTGGTGATCCTGGTGGATGCCCTGTTTGCGGTGGTGTTCAAGGACATCGGCATATGAGCCGCCGGGCCACCCTCGCGATGAATGCCGCAGCATGCCGCGCGGAGGTGACCCGATGAGCGAGGCACGTCCTGGCACCCCGCTGGTGGACATCGAACAACTGTCTTCGGTGTTTCGCACCGCCGGCCGGGAGTTCGTGGTGCATCGCGACCTGGACCTGCAGGTCCATGCCGGTGAGCTGATGTCCATTGTCGGCGGCTCGGGCAGCGGCAAGACGGTGCTGCTGCGCCAAATGCTGGGGCTGGAGCGGCCGCGCAGCGGGCGTGTCACGGTGATGGGCCGGTCAGCGGCGCACCTGGGCGAACCGGGTGCAGCCAGCCGCGTGGGCATGTTGTTCCAGCGCGGCGCCTTGTTCTCGGCCTTCAGTGTGCTGGACAACATCGCTTTTCCCTTACGTGAGCTTGGCACCCTGCCGGACGACCTGGTGCGCGATGCGGCGCTGGTCAAGCTGCAGATGGTCGGGTTAGACCCGTCGCAAGCGCACAAGATGCCGGCCGACCTGTCGGGCGGCATGATCAAGCGCGTGGCGCTGGCGCGCGCGCTGGTGATGGACCCGCCCTTGCTGTTGCTGGATGAGCCCACCGCCGGCCTGGACCCGGACAGTGCCGAGGCCTTTTGCCGCCTATTGCGCTCGCTGCATCGTGAACTCGGCCTGACGGTGGTGATGGTCACGCACGATCTGGACACCCTGTTCGAGCTCAGCACCCGTGTGGCGGTGCTGGCCGAGCATCGGGTGATCGTCAGCGGCACGCCGCGTGAGGTGATGGCGTTCGACCATCCCTTCATCCGCGAATTTTTCCTCGGCGACCGGGGCCGGCGCGCCGTGGCCTTGTTGCACGAACCGCCGCCCGCCGTGTAAAAAGCGAGCTTGAAAGAACTTTATGGAAAACAAAGCCCATGCCATTGCCGCCGGCGCCTTCGTGCTGCTGCTCTCCGCCTTGCTGGTGGCGCTGGCCGTCTGGCTCACGCGGGAGTCCGGTGAGTGGCTGACCTATGATGTCACCACCGACGACCCGGTAACCGGCCTGCAGCAACAGGCCTCGGTGCGCTTTCGCGGCGTCAAGGTCGGCAAGGTGGCGGACATCAGCTTTGATCCCCAAGTGCCGGGCAATGTGCTGGTGCGCATCGCGGTGGCGGCCAACACGCCGGTCACCCGCTCGACCTTTGCCATGCTCGGTTTTCAAGGGGTGACGGGCATCGCTTTCGTACAGCTCGACGACACGGGCCAGTCGAAGGAGCGGCTGTCCACCAACGACGAGCAACCCACCCGCATCCCGATGCGTCTGGGGTTGGTGGGGCAACTGTCCGAGCAAAGTGGCCGCATCCTGGCGCAACTGGAAGAAACCAGCCGCCGCATCAACCAGTTGCTCGCCAGCGAGAACCAGAAGACGCTGGTCACCAGCATCGACGCCATCGGGCAGGCGGCCGCCAGCCTGCCGCCGGTGATGAAAGAGGCCGGCACGGCCCTGCAGTCCTTGCGGACCGCAGCTGGCAGCGTGGCCGGCAGCGCCGACGAGGTGAAGAAAACGATGGCCGATTACAGCCGCCTGGCACAACGTGTGCAACAGCCCGGTGGCGCGCTGGATCAGTTGTCGCAAGAGAGTGATCTCTTGCCGCGCCTGAACCGCACCTTGGATGAGACCAGCCACGCGGCCCGTCAGGTGAGGCGCATGGCTGGCACACTGCAGGATAACCCGCAGACCCTGCTGCTGGGCCCGGGGCTGACCTTGCCCGGCCCCGGTGAGCCAGGGTTTGTCACGCCGTTGGTGACACAGGGAGAGAGGCCATGAGGAATGCTATGAATTCGAGAGCTATTGGTGCTTATTTGACGAGGCCTGTGGCTGTTTTAGTGCTTGTTCTGATGGGGGTGCTGTCGGGTTGCGCGCTGCCCCAACGGGGGCCCAGCCCGCTGCTGTACGACTTTGGTGTCCGTTCACCGGGCGCAACGCCCGCTGCGCCGGCCGCCGCCTTGCCGGCGTTGGCCACCAGCGTGCAGGCCACGCCGGCGTTCGACGGCAACGCCATGCTCTACCGCCTGGCGTATGCCGACGGGCAGCAACTGCGGGCCTACACCCAGGCGCGCTGGGCCATGCCGCCGGCTGAGCTGGTGCAGCAGCGCCTGCGTGAAGGCTTGAGCGGCCAATTCACGGTGCTGCGCCCGGGCGAAGATGCGCCGCGTGTGCTGCAGCTGGAACTGGAAGAGTTCAGCCAGGTGTTCGATGCCGCAGACAAGAGCAGCGGCTTGCTGCGCCTGCGCGCCACAGTGCGCCAGCGCCTGCCCTCGGGCGAGCGCATGATGGCGCAACGCACGGTGGTGGTGAAACGGCCGGCGCCGAGCGCCGATGCAGCGGGCGGCGTGCGCGCCCTGAGCACCGCCACCGATGCCGCGGTGGACGAGCTGGCGCAGTGGCTGCGGCAGTGGCGTTGACGGGCTGAGGCGATGCCCCGTGCCGGCGTCACGCCGGCCTCAGGTCATGGGGGTGGTGCTGGTTGGGCCGGCGTGCGACGGCGGAACATGCCCCAGCCTTCCATGTGCAATACCTTGTCCCCATGCTGGTTGTGCATCTCCCACACGGTGCGCACCAGGCCGACATCTGGCCGGCTCGCCATGGGCCGGCTTTCCAGAATGGTGTGGCTCAAGCTGAGGGTGTCATCCGGAAACACCGGCTTGAGCCACTTCAGGCTCTCCAGCCCCGGCGAGCCCAGGCTGGCGGCTTCGCTCAGGAAGTTGTCCACCATCAGGCGCATGGCCATGGCGCAGGTGTGCCAGCCGCTGGCACACAGGCTGCCGAACACCGAGGCCTGGGCCGCCGCCTCGTCGAGGTGAAAGGGCTGCGGGTCGAACTGACCGGCAAAGGCCAGGATCTGTTCCTTCGTCGGGCTCACGCTGCCGAGGGCGCGCGTCGAACCGGGTGCGAGGTCTTCCCAGTAGTACTTGATCGTTTTCGTGTTCATCAGCGTCCTCCTGTCAGGTCCAGGATGCTGCCGGTGGCGTAGCTGGCCTCAGCAGACAGCAGCCAGACGATGGCGTTGGCGATTTCCTGTGCCGTGCCGGGGCGCTGCATCGGAATTTGCGGCGCCAGGCGCTGTGCGCGGCCGGGCTGGCCGCCGCTGGCGTGGATCTCGGTGTCGATGATGCCGGGCCGCACGGCGTTGACGCGTACGCCCTCGGTCGCCACCTCGCGTGCCAGGCCGAGCGTGAAGACGTCGACCGCACCCTTGGCGGCGGCGTAGTCCACATACTGGTTCGGTGCGCCCAGCGTGGCGGCCACGCTGCTCACGTTGACGATGGCACCGCCGCTGCCGCCATGGCGCGTGCTCATGCGCCGCACCGCTTCGCGCGCGCACAGCAGGGTGCCGAAGACGTTGATCTCGAACATGCGGCGCCAGCGCGCCAGGCTCTGTTCGTCCACCCGTTGCGCGGTGTCCACCACGCCGGCGTTGTTCACCAGCGCCGTGAGCCGGCCGAGTTGGGCGTCCACCTGCTCGAACATGGCCAGCACCTGCGCCTCATCGGCCACGTTCGCCTGGACCGTGATGGCGTTGCCGCCGGCGGCGCGGATCTGCCGCACCACGTCGTCGGCCGCCGCTGCGTTGCTGGTGTAGTTGACGGCCACCGTGTAGCCTTGGTGAGCGGCCAGCAGGGCGGTGGCCGCGCCAATGCCGCGACTGCCGCCAGTGATGAGTAGCACCTTGTCCAAAACCATTCTCCTGCGCGTGAATGAATCACAAGATACCATTGCCGCCGAAACGAGGAGACATCGATGAGTCACACGGTTGACTATTACTTTGCGCCGCAAAGCCCTTGGACTTACCTCGGCCACCAGCGCTTCGCTGCCATGGCCCAGGCCGCCGGCGCCACGGTGCGCGTGTTGCCGGTCGACCTGGGTGGCAAGGTGTTCCCGATCTCCGGCGGCCTGCCTTTACCGAAGCGCGCGCCGCAGCGCCAGGCCTACCGGCTGCTGGAGCTCAAGCGCTACAGCGACTACCTGCAGATGCCCTTGCATCCCCAGCCCAAATACTTTCCGGTCAGCGGCGACGATGCCGCCTGCCTGATCATCGCCGTCGACCTGCACGACGGCACGGCGGCCGCCATGAAGCTCACCGGCGCAGTGCTGGCTGCGGTGTGGGCGCAGGAGCGCAACATTGCCGACGAAAAAGTGCTGGCCGAACTGCTGGCCGAGCAGGGGCTGGATGCCAAACGGCTGGAACAGGCTTACAGCCAGACGGTGCGCGAGCGTTACGAAGCCAACACCCAGCAGGCCATCGATGCCGGCGTCTTCGGTGCGCCCAGTTACGTGATCGACGGCGAGATTTTCTGGGGCCAGGACCGGCTCGATTTCGTCGAGCGCAAGCTCAAGAACCAATAAGCCAATGCAAGGAGAAAACACAATGGGCCAGTTCATCGATCTGAAAGCCGCCGACGGCGTCACCTTCCCGGCCTACGTGGCCCAACCGGCCGGCCAGCCGCGCGGCGCCGTGGTGGTGTTGCAGGAGATCTTCGGCGTCAACGCGCACATCCGTGCTGTGGCCGACGGGTATGCCGCCGCCGGTTACCTGGCGGTGGCACCGTCCACCTTTCACCGTGTCAAACAAGGTGTCGAGCTCGGCTACGCGCCGGACGACATGAGCGCCGGCATGGCGCTCAAGGCCACGGTGGAAGCGCTGCCGGAGCCGGGCGTGCTGCAGGACATCCAGGCCGCCATCGACCACGCGGCCCAGGCCGGCAAGGTCGGTGTGGTCGGTTATTGCTGGGGCGGTCTGCTGACCTGGCGCACCGCCTGTCTGCTCCATGGCGTGAGCGCGGCCGTGCCCTACTACGGTGGTGGTATCACCGCACCGGCTGAAATCGCACGCACCCCGAAGTGCCCGGTGCTGGCCCATTTCGGCGAGAAGGACCACTGGATTCCGCTCGACGGCGTGGCGGCGTTCCAGAAAGCGCATCCTGAAGTCGAGACGCACATCTACCCGGCCAACCACGGTTTCAACTGCGATCATCGCGGCGCCTACGACGCTGCGGCCGCTGCCTTGGCGCGCGAGCGCACGCTGGCCTTTTTTGCCAAACACATCGGCTAAGCCTCATGCGTCGGCCTGCGATCTTTTGGCGTTTTAAGGCTTTAAGCCCCGTCAAATATGCGCTAGTCGCTCTTGTTTTAGGAGCGTTTGGCGGCCTCGTACAGGCGGCCGACTATAGCGGCTCGCTGTTCGATGCCCACCTGCACTACAACGAGGAAGCCTGGAACGGCCAGGCCGGCCCGCATCCGCTGGAGGACGTTCTGGCGCGCATGCAGCGCAATGGCGTGCAAGCCATCGTCGCCAACAGCCGGCCCAACGACGGCACCAAGGCACTGGCCGAGGCGCGTGAACAAACGCGTGTTGCCGGCGTCACAGTGGTGCCCTTCATCCGCCTGTACCGCAACCGCGCCGACTACAACAACTGGTTCCAGGACGAGAGCATCTACGCCATGGTGCAGGCCGAGTTCGCGCGCGGCACCGCAGCCGGCCCCTACCGCGGCATCGGCGAGTTCCATCTCTACGACAGTGCCAATGCCAACGGCCCGGTGGCGAAAAAACTGATGCAGTTTGCCGAGCAAAACGGGCTGGCGGTGCTGGCGCACGTGGACGATGTGGCGATCGACCTGCTGCTGGCACATGCGCCCAAGGCGCGGCTGATCTGGGCCCACACTGGCATCGGCGGCACGCCCATGGCGCGGGTCGATGCGCTGCTGGCGAAATACCCGCAGCTGATGGGCGAGCTGTCCTACCGCCCGGGGCTGACCTGCGACGAGGGGCGGCTGTGCCCCGAATGGCGTGCGCTGCTGCTGAAGTACCCGACACGTTTTCTGATCGGCTCCGACACCTGGATCAACCAGCGCTGGCTCTATTACGACGACTTGATGCGCGGCTACCGCCGCTGGCTCGGCGATCTGCCGCCGGCCGTGGCGCGGCGCATTGCCTGGGACAACGGCGCTGCGCTGTTTCTGACGCCCAAGCCCTGAGCCCATGGCCATTACGTTGCCGCTGTTTCCCCTGCAGACGGTGCTGTTCCCCGGCGGCGTGCTGCCGTTGCGCATCTTCGAGGTGCGCTACCTCGACCTGATCGGCCGCTGCCACAAGGAGGGTGCGCCCTTCGGGGTGGTGAGCCTGACGCAAGGGCAGGAGGTGCGCCAGCGCGGCACGAATGTGGCCGACGGCGCGGCCTTCGAAACGGAGTCTTTTCAAACGGTCGGCACGCTGGCGCACATCGTCGCACTGGAGCGCCCGCAGCCGGGGTTGATGGTGATCCGCTGCCACGGCGGTCGGCGTTTTCGCCTGACCAGCAGCGAGCAGCTCAAGCATGGCTTGTGGGTGGGCCAAGCAGAGTGGTTGCCCGATGACCCGCCGGTGCCCGTGCCACCGGATTTGGCGCATGTGCGGCGCGGGCTGGAGCAGCTGCTGGCCCACATGCAGGCGCAGGCGGGCGGTGATGACGCGGCGATTCGCGCGTTGCCGATCCAGGCGCCCTACCACTGGGACGACTGTGGCTGGCTGGCCAACCGCTGGAGTGAGCTGCTGCCCGTGAGCCCGCAGCTCAAACAACAATTCCTGGCGCTGGACAACCCCTTGTTGCGCCTGGAACTGGTGGCCGATTTGCTGGAGCATCTCAAGATCGGCGACTCGCCCGCAGCGGGGCCGACCTGATTCAGCGCTGGCTGCCGCGCTCCAGATAGCGCTTGCGCCAGAACAGCAGCGCCAGCGCCAGCGCGATCAGGCCCATGGCGGTCATGGCCCACCAGAAGCCGCTGGCACTGTGCAGCAGCGGGATGTGCTCGAAATTCATGCCGAAGATACCGGCGATCAGGTTGAGTGGCAGGAAGATGGCCGTCAGCACCGTGAGCGTGCGCATGATGTCGTTGGTGCGGTTGCTCTGGGCATTGAAGTGCATCTGCACCGCGGTCTCGGCGCTTTGCTCCAGCCGGCGCACATGGTGCACCACGCGTTCGATGTGCTCCAGCACGTCGCGGCTGCGTACCTGCAGCAGATCGCGCTCGCGCTGTTCGGCGGCTGTATGCGCCTCGGGCCAGGTCTTGACGGTCTCGATCCAGTCCTGGATGGCGGCGCGCTGGTCTTCGCAGATTTCGTCAAGCTGGTGCAGCGAGAGGCGCGCTTCGAGCAGGGCTGCCCAGTTGTTGAAGCGGGTGCGCGGGTTGAGCAACTCGGTCTGCCAGTGGTCGAGCTGGCGGGTGAGTTCGCGCCGCAATTCCAGAAAACCGTCCACCATCTGGTTGACGATGCGCAGCATCAAATCGGCCGCGGAGGTGGGCAGGCGGCTGTTGGCGTTGCGAATGTCGGTCGAGGTGGACTGCAGCAGGCGGGTCGCATAGGCATCGCGCGCCGCACAGTCGGCCGGGTGCACCGTCAGCAGCACGCGCTCGAACACCGCAAAGCCGACCGGGCTGGTGTCCAGGTGCTTGAGGATCGGCGGGCCGCTGCGTTTCTGTGGCTTGGCCGTGGGTTGGACGGCGGCCTCGGCGGTCGTGCTTGCCGCCGCCAGCCGGCGAAACACCAGCAGGTCGTACTGCGAGGTGTAGTCGAAGTGCGAGGGCAGATGCGCGTTGAGCAGGTCGGAGACATGCAGATCCACCAGTTGCAGCCCGCACAAGGCTTGCAGCATCGCCTGGATGGACGCCAGCTGGTCGCCGAATTCCTGGCGGGTGCAGGCAATCCAAACATGGCCGTGCTCGGGCAGGCGGTCCGGCAGTGTGGCGCTTTCCACGACACCGCCGGGACTGATGCTGAAAACGCGCATGGGAGATTCCTGGCGGGTGTGGTGGATCGTCGGGTTTTGGGTCAAATAAGCCTTGAGCCCTTGTTCAATATGCGCTAGGCGCTATTTGTTTTGTAGCAAACGGGCGGCTGCCACGGCAAAGTAGGTCAGCACGCCATCGGCGCCGGCACGCTTGAAGGCCAGCAGGCTTTCCATCATCACCGCGTCGTGGTCGAGCCAGCCATTCTGCGCCGCGGCCTTCAGCATGGCGTATTCGCCCGACACCTGGTAGGCGTAGGTCGGCACGCGAAACTCATCCTTGACGCGGCGCACCACGTCCAGGTAGGGCATGCCGGGCTTGACCATCACCATGTCGGCGCCCTCGGCGATGTCCATGGCCACCTCGCGCAGCGCCTCGTCCGAATTGGCCGGGTCCATCTGGTAGACCTTCTTGTTGCTCTTGCCCAGGTTGGCGGATGAGCCGACGGCGTCGCGGAACGGGCCGTAGAAGGCGCTGGCGTACTTGGCGCTGTAGGCCATGATGCGGGTGTGCACAAGCCGGCGGGCTTCCAGTTCGCTGCGGATGGCGCCGATGCGGCCGTCCATCATGTCGCTGGGCGCCACGATATCGACACCGGCCTCGGCCTGGGTGAGTGCCTGCTGCGTCAGGATGTCCACCGTTTCGTCGTTCAGGATGTAGCCGGTCGAGTCCAGCACGCCGTCCTGGCCATGGCTGGTGAAGGGGTCTAGCGCCACGTCGGTCATGACGCCGAGTTCCGGAAAGTGTTGCTTGAGCTCGCGCACCACATGCGGCACCAGGCCCTTGGGATTGAGTGCTTCCTTGCCGTCCGGGGTCTTGAGGGCGGGATCGATAACCGGGAACAGGGCCATGACCGGGATGCCGAGTTCGACGCATTCTTCGGCCACCGGCAGCAACAGGTCCAGGCTGAGGCGCTCGACGCCCGGCATGGAGGCCACGGCTTCGCGGCGCTGTTGGCCATCCACCACAAACACGGGGTAGATCAGGTCATGGGCGGTCAGCGTGTTTTCACGCACCAGGTTGCGAGTGAATTCGTCGCGGCGCAGCCGGCGTGGCCGGCCCAGGGGGTAGGGGGCGTAAGGGGTCATGGGGAAAATTGTGCCTGAATCCTGCCGGGGCTGGCTTTTCTTGCTGTCCGGTGATTTTAAGGAGATAGGTAATCGACTTCATAGATTCGATTGTCAAAATCTTTTACCCATGTACTTGAAAAGGGGTTTCACTTTTGTTAAATTTGCGTCGGGCGGGAAACCGCCTCCCGCTTTTCCTCCCTGAGCGGGGCCTTGATGTGTGACAGCAAAAAAGGCTTGCAACCCCGGCTTCGTGCCGGGGTTTTTTTTGCCTGCGGCACGCTGCGCTTAACTTCGCTGCGCAAAGTGAGCCGTTACTGAAACCTGCGGCGCAGGTTTTGTTTTCGGCAGACGGTCAGCCACGGTCTAAACTCTGCCCATGCTTTGGGTCAAATCACTCCACATCGTCTTCGTCGCCAGCTGGTTTGCCGGCCTGTTTTATCTTCCGCGCATCTTCGTCAACCTGGCCATGGTGCCGGCGGATTCGGTGGCAGAGCGCGAGCGGCTGCTGCTGATGGCGCGCAAACTCATGCGCTTCACCAACCTGCTGGCGGTGCCGGCGCTGGTGTTCGGCCTCTGGCTCTGGCTTGGTTATGGCATCGGCAAGGGGCCCGGCAACGGCTGGCTGCATGCCAAGCTGGCGGTGGTGGTGCTGGTGCTGGGCTACCACCACAGCTGTGGCGTTCTGCTGAAAAAATTCCAGCAAGGGACAGTCGGGCGCAGCCATGTCTGGTTCCGCTGGTTCAACGAAGTCCCGGTGCTGCTGCTGCTGCTGGCCGTCATTCTGGTGGTGGTCAAACCCTTCTGAGGGTCGTGGCGATGCACAAGACCTCTGCTTGGCCGCTGGCCCTGGTCTATGCCGGTCTGATCGTCTATGCCAGTCTCTACCCCTTTGCCGACTGGCGCGACCGCGGGGTGGTGCCCTGGGACTTCCTGTGGGCGCCGCTGCCGCAGTACTGGACCGGCTTTGACCTGGTGTCCAATGTGTTGGGCTATGCGCCACTGGGCTTTTTCCTGGCGTTGAGCGCCCTGCGCACCGGGCGCGGCGCGCATGCCGTGCGCCATGCCACGCTGGCCGCGCTCGGGCTTTCCCTGTTGTTGGAGGCGCTGCAGGTCTATCTACCGGCACGGGTGCCGTCGAACGTGGATTTCGTGCTCAACGTGCTGGGCGCCTGGGCCGGGTCCGTACTGGCCACCTTGCTGGAGCGGCTGGGCGCGCTGTCGCGTTGGAGCCGCTTTCGTGCGCGCTGGTTCGTGTCCGATGCGCGCGGTGCGCTGGTCCTGCTGGCCTTGTGGCCGCTGGCGTTGCTGTTTCCCGCGGCGGTGCCGCTGGGGCTGGGGCAGGTATTCGAGCGACTTGAAGCCGGCCTGGCCGACCTGCTGCTGGACACCCCGTTTCTGGAGTGGCTGCCGGTGCGTGACTTCGAGTTGCAGCCCCTGGTGCCGGGGGCCGAGTTGGCCTGCGTGATGCTGGGGGCACTGATCCCTTGCCTGCTCGGTTTTTGTGTCATTCGCGCCCGGGCGCGCCGCGCGATGCTGGTGCTGGCGGTGCTGGTGGTCGGTGTGGCGGCGACGGCGCTGTCGGCGGCACTGAGCTTCGGGCCGATGCATGCATGGGCCTGGTTTGAATTGCCGGTGCAGGTCGGACTCGGCCTGGCACTGGTACTGGCCTTCTTGTTGCTGGGCGTGCCGGAGCGCACCAGTGCGGCCCTGATGCTGCTGGCCTTGGGGGTGTTTCTGAGCATCATCAACCAGGCGCCCACCAGCGCCTATTTCGCGCAAACCCTGCAAACCTGGGAGCAGGGGCGGTTCATCCGTTTCCATGGGCTGGCGCAGTGGCTGGGCTGGCTATGGCCCTATGCCGCCTTGCTGTATGTGCTCACGCGCGTTTGGCAACAGGGTGCGAAAAACTAGAATGCGCGTATGAACGACCCCAAGACCCCGCAAGCATCTTCTTCCTACTACCAACGACACATCTTTTTCTGCCTCAACGAGCGTTCCGATGGCTCGGAGTGCTGCGCCCGGCATCAGGCGCAGGAAGCGTTCGATCGCTGCAAGTCACTGGTCAAGGCCGCCGGCCTGGCTGGTCCTGGCCAGGTGCGCGTGAACAAGGCCGGCTGCCTGGACCGCTGCGCGGCCGGCCCGGTGGCGGTGGTGTATCCCGAGGCGGTCTGGTACTCCTATGTGGACGCCTCGGACATCGATGAAATCGTCGAGTCGCACCTGAAAAACGGCCAGGTGGTGGAGCGTCTGCTGACGCCGCCGCATTTGGGGCGTTGAGATGAATGCCCAAACCGAGCGTTTGCTGCTCGATGGCCCGGTCGGTGCCATCGAAGCATTGAGCGACGCGCCGCAACTGGTGGCAGGTGCTGTTCCGCGCGGCGTGGCCATCATTGCGCATCCGCATCCGCTGTTTGGCGGCACCATGGACAACAAGGTGGTGCAGACCCTGGCGCGCGCCTTCGTGCAGTGCGGCTGGCGCGCCGTGCGCTTCAATTTCCGCGGCGTTGGCGCGACTGCGGGGGCGCACGACGAGGGGCGGGGCGAGGCACAGGACCTGCTGGCCGTGGTGCAGCAATGCGCACCGCAGGGGCCGCTGGCGCTGGCCGGCTTTTCCTTTGGTTCCTTCGTCATGAGCCAGGCGCTGCTGCCGCTGTGGTCGCAACGCCAGATCGAGAAACTGGTGTTCGTCGGGACGGCCGCCAGCCGTTTCCAGGTCGCCACGCTGCCGCCTGAGGCGCATGAGCGCACACTGGTGGTTCACGGCGAGCATGACGACACCGTACCCCTGAGTTCTGTCATGGACTGGGCGCGCCCGCAAGTGTTGCCGGTGACCGTGATTCCCGGCGGTAGCCACTTCTTCCATGGGCAATTGCCTCTTCTGAAAAACCTGGTGGTTCGCCACCTCAGTTCACCTGTCTGATGAAAAAACTGTTTCTTGCTCTGACGGCCGCCTTGTGTGTGGCCAGTGTTTCTGCTCTGGCCCAGGGGATGCCGCAGCCGCCTGAAATCGCGGCGCGCTCTTATTTATTGCTGGATGTCACGGCCAACCAGATGCTGGCGGCCAAGGACATCGACAGTCCGGTTGAGCCGGCTTCGCTGACCAAGCTGATGACCCAATACCTGGTGTTTGACGCGTTGCGTGCCAAGAAGATCGATCTCAAGCAAACGCTGCCGGTGAGTGAGCGGGCCTGGCGCATGCCGGGGTCGCGCATGTTCATCGACCCGAAGATGAAAGTGCCGGTGGACGATCTGATCAAGGGCATGATCGTGCAGTCGGGTAACGACGCCACGATGGCCTTGGCCGAAGGGTTGGGCGGTACGGCCGAGCGCTTTGTGCAACTCATGAACGAACAGGCCAAGGCCTTGGGCATGAAGTCAACCAGCTACAAGAACCCCGAGGGGCTGACCGAGGCGGGTCACACGACTACCGCACGGGACCTGAGCATTCTTGCTACCCGGCTGATGCAGGACTTCCCGGAGTACATGCACTATTACGCCATCCGGAAATACCGCTACGCGGGTACGCCCTCGGCCAACGACACCAACCGTAATCTGCTGCTGTTCCGCGACCCGACCGTCGACGGCCTCAAGACCGGGCATACCGAGGCCGCCGGTTACTGTTTGGTGGCCACGGCCAAGCGTGACTTCCCCAATCTGGGCAAGCCAGGCGCGGCGCCTGGCTCGCCGGAGGCCAATGGCCCCCGGCGCCTGCTGTCCATCGTGCTCGGCACCGTCAGCGAACAGGCGCGCGCCAACGAATCGCAGAAATTGCTGAACTGGGGCTACACCGCGTTTGAGGCGGTCAAGCTGTTCGAGGCCAATCAGGCGGTGGTGACCCCGAGTGTCTGGAAGGGGAAATCCTCGAAAGTGGGCTTGGGCCAGCCGCAAGCGATTGTGGTGGCAGTGCCGGCCGGTACGGCTGCGCGGCTGAAGACGGCTGTGGTACGGGCGGACCCCTTGGTGGCACCCTTCCCGAAAGGGCAGCCGCTGGCCACGCTCAAGGTGACTGCTGGTGAGCAATCACTTATTGACGTGCCCCTGTTGGCGCTGGAGGCGGTTGACCAAGCCGGTGTGCTGGGACGTGCCTGGGATGCCGTCCGCCTGTGGATCAAATAGATCGAAAATCTCGCGGGAAGTGAGCGAGCACTACTCAATCCGCATTAAACCATTGCGGTAATCCGAGCCTGCTGATACACTCGAAGGCTTTTCGGAATTTCCGAAGGGTTTCACGTTTTCGTTTTTTCAAACGTTGAGGGACGTTTTTCAATGCCAACCATTAACCAACTCGTGCGTCAAGGCCGTGAGGTCGAGACCATCAAGTCGAAGAGCCCTGCGATGCAGAACTCTCCGCAGCGCCGCGGTGTTTGCACCCGTGTGTACACCACGACGCCTAAAAAGCCTAACTCCGCTCTGCGTAAGGTCGCCAAGGTGCGCCTGACCAACGGTTTCGAGGTCATCTCCTACATTGGCGGTGAAGGCCACAACCTGCAGGAGCACTCTGTGGTGCTCGTGCGCGGTGGTCGTGTCAAGGATTTGCCGGGTGTGCGTTACCACATCGTGCGCGGTTCGCTTGACCTGCAAGGCGTGAAAGACCGCAAGCAGTCGCGTTCCAAGTACGGCGCCAAGCGCCCGAAGAAGGCTTAATTTTTTAAGCTGAATTTGTAGATATCGGTGTTCATCCGCCTGGCTGGCGGTTTGAGCGTAGTGACCCGAAGCGCGAGGCCGGAACTGGTCAGCGTGGGTCGAGTAAGTGAGGGTTGGGAATAACTCTCGCGGTGTTTGAAAAGACACCAACTGAAGCAATTGAGGTGAAATATGCCACGTCGTCGCGAAGTCCCTAAACGTGAAATCCTGCCGGATCCCAAGTTCGGCAATGTCGAGCTCTCCAAGTTCATGAACGTGATCATGGAAGGCGGCAAAAAAGCGGTTGCTGAGCGCATCATTTATGGTGCCCTCGAGACCATTGAGCAGAAGACCGGCAAAGATCCGCTGGAGCTGTTCACCACTGCCATCAACAACGTCAAGCCGATGGTTGAGGTGAAGTCCCGTCGCGTTGGTGGTGCCAACTACCAGGTGCCGGTTGAAGTGCGTCCGGTTCGTCGCCTGGCTCTCTCCATGCGCTGGATCAAGGAAGCTGCCCGCAAGCGTGGCGAAAAGTCCATGGCCCTGCGTCTGGCCAACGAATTGATGGAAGCCGTGGAAGGTCGTGGCGGCGCCATGAAGAAGCGTGACGAAGTGCACCGTATGGCCGAAGCCAACAAGGCCTTCTCGCACTTCCGTTTCTAAGCTCCACTGCCCCAACTGGTGTGCAGGCCCGCCGTGTGCGGGCCTTCCCCGTTTCAACGAAAGAACATCATGGCACGCAATACCCCCATTGAGCGCTACCGCAATATCGGTATCTCGGCGCACATTGACGCTGGCAAGACCACCACGACCGAACGTATTCTTTTTTACACCGGCGTGAACCACAAGATTGGTGAGGTGCACGACGGCGCCGCCACCATGGACTGGATGGAGCAAGAACAGGAGCGTGGCATCACGATCACTTCCGCTGCGACCACCTGCTTCTGGAAGGGTATGGACAATTCCTTCCCCGAGCACCGTTTCAACATCATCGACACCCCCGGCCACGTGGACTTCACGATTGAAGTGGAGCGTTCCATGCGCGTGCTGGACGGTGCCTGCATGGTCTACTGTGCTGTGGGTGGTGTGCAGCCCCAGTCCGAAACTGTGTGGCGTCAGGCCAACAAGTACAAGGTGCCGCGTCTGGCCTTTGTGAACAAGATGGACCGTACCGGTGCCAACTTCTTCAAGGTCGTGGACCAGATGAAGCTGCGCCTGAAGGCCAACCCCGTGCCGATCGTGATCCCGATCGGTGCCGAAGAAGGTTTCAAAGGCGTGGTCGACCTGCGCAAGATGAAGGCCATTATCTGGGACGAGGCTTCCCAGGGCATGAAGTTCACCTTCGAAGAGATTCCGGCAGAGCTGCTGGCAACGGCCAAAGAGTGGCGCGAGAAGATGGTGGAAGCTGCGGCCGAAGCCTCTGAAGAGCTGATGAACAAGTACCTGGAAGAGGGTGATCTGTCGGAAGAAGAGATCACCGCAGGTCTGCGTCAGCGCACGCTGGCCACTGAAATTCAGCCCATGCTGTGTGGTACCGCCTTCAAGAACAAGGGTGTGCAGCGCATGCTGGACGCCGTGGTCGAACTGCTGCCCTCCCCTGTGGATGTGCCGCCGGTGCCTGGTTTCGACGAAGACGAAAAAGAAACCACCCGCAAGGCGGACGACAACGAGAAGTTCTCTGCGCTGGCATTCAAGTTGATGACCGACCCGTTCGTCGGCCAGCTGACTTTCGTGCGCGTGTACTCTGGCGTTCTGAAAAAGGGCGACACCGTGTACAACGCGGTGCGCGGCAAGAAAGAGCGTATTGGCCGTATCGTGCAGATGCACGCCAACAACCGCGAAGAAGTGGAAGAGATTCGCGCCGGCGACATCGCTGCTTGCGTGGGTCTGAAGGATGTGACCACCGGTGAGACCCTGTGTGATCCCTCGGCTGTCATCACGCTGGAGCGCATGGTGTTCCCTGAGCCGGTGATCCGTCAGGCGGTGGAGCCCAAGTCCAAGGCCGACCAGGAAAAGATGGGTATTGCCTTGCAGCGTCTGGCTGCGGAAGATCCGTCGTTCCGCGTGCAGACCGACGAAGAGTCTGGCCAGACCATCATTGGTGGTATGGGTGAGCTGCACCTCGAAATCATCGTGGACCGCATGAAGCGCGAGTTTGGCGTGGAAGCCAACGTGGGCAAGCCACAGGTGGCTTACCGCGAAACCATTCGCAAGCAAGTCACGGAAGTCGAAGGCAAGTTTGTTCGCCAGTCGGGCGGCAAGGGCCAGTACGGTCACGTGGTGTTCACGGTCGAGCCGAACGAAGCCGGCAAGGGCTTTGAATTCGTCGATGCCATCAAGGGTGGTGTGGTGCCGCGTGAATTCATTCCGGCAGTTGAGAAGGGCGTGATTGAAGCCCTCAACACCGGTGTGTTGGCTGGCTATCCGGTGGTGGATGTCAAGGTCACCCTGACCTTCGGCTCCTACCACGACGTGGACTCGAACGAAAACGCGTTCAAGATGGCTGCCATCTTCGGCTTCAAGGAAGGTTGCCGCAAGGCCAACCCGGTCATCCTCGAGCCGATGATGTCCGTGGAAGTCGAAACCCCGGAAGACTATGCCGGCAACGTGATGGGCGATTTGTCCTCACGTCGTGGCATGGTGCAGGGCATGGACGACATGGTCGGTGGCGGCAAGGCCATCAAGGCCGAAGTGCCGCTGTCCGAAATGTTCGGCTACTCGACCACGCTGCGTTCTGCCACGCAAGGCCGTGCGACGTACACGATGGAGTTCAAGCACTACAGCGAAGCTCCGCGTAACGTGTCCGAAGCCATCATGGCTGCTCGCGCCAAGTAAGTGATGCTCCCCCGGGTTACGACTCGGGGATTCTTTTTGTCTGCGATCTGGTGCCGCCCTGTTCCCGTGCGGGGCGATCAAGCAATCAGGTGCAAACGTTAAACCAACACACGGGAATTGTTCTTTGGAGAACTGGAAATGGCAAAAGAGAAATTTGAACGTACCAAGCCGCACGTCAACGTCGGCACCATTGGCCACGTGGACCACGGCAAGACGACCCTGACGGCGGCGATTGCCACCGTGCTGTCGAAGAAGTTTGGCGG